>Ga0068711_1000222_pt1 | contig 63357 bp, 53 predicted proteins | sample MTBAKMMethaMetaG_FD_62224 | JGI IMG/M metagenome (GOLD analysis project Ga0068711, IMG submission 62224) | Enrichment culture microbial communities from Arthur Kill intertidal strait, New Jersey, USA, that are MTBE-degrading - MTBE-AKM (Arthur... | ecosystem: Environmental > Aquatic > Marine >...
CTGAGATCATCTGTTCAGATGAACATCAAACGTTTGATGGACATTGGATGTTACCGCGGGATTCGTCATCGTATCGGGTTACCGGTAAGGGGACAGAGTACAAAGAACAATGCCAGGACACGTAAAGGAAGGAAGAAAACTGTGGCAAATAAAAAGAAAGCAACTAAATAAGATTTATTAAGATGGCAAAAAAGACAGGCACGTCAAAAAAGAAAGTTGTTAATGTTGAACCGGCAGGGCAGGCACATGTTCATGCGTCGTTCAACAATATTATCATATCAATGACTAATAATGCCGGGCAGGTTATTTCCTGGGCTTCTGCAGGTAAAATGGGCTTCAGGGGATCGAAGAAAAATACACCCTATGCTGCACAAATGGCAGCCCAGGATGCGGCAAAAGCGGCTTTCGACATGGGATTGCGTAAGGTTAAGGTATATGTTAAAGGACCCGGTACCGGCCGTGAGTCAGCTATCAGGACAATACATACTGCTGGCATTGAAGTCACCGAAATAGTGGATGTCACTCCCATGCCTCACAACGGTTGTCGTCCACCAAAAAGAAGAAGGGTATAATAATTTAAAAAGAAAATAAAAATACATGGCGAGATATAAAGGTCCCAGATCAAAGATTGCCAGGAAATTTGGTGATCCAATTTTCGGAGCAGATAAACATTTTGAGAAGAAGAATTATCCTCCCGGACAGCATGGTCAGAATAAGAGAAGACGCAAAACTTCCGAGTATGGTCTTCAGCTCCAGGAAAAACAAAAAGCTAAATATACCTACGGGGTACTGGAAAGACAATTCCGAAACCTCTTTGATAAAGCTTCCAGAAGCAAGGGTATAAAAGGTGAAATTTTACTTCAGCTGCTGGAGTCACGACTGGATAATGTAGTGTACCGTCTGGGTATTGCACCTTCCCGTGCTGCAGCACGCCAGCTTGTTACTCACCGTCATATTGTTGTTAACGGTGAAGTTGTCAATATTCCCTCATACTCTCTTAAGCCTGGAGATATCGTTAGTGTCAGGGAAAAGTCTAAATCCCTCGAGGTAATTAATGATATGCTTTCTTCCAGACGCTCGGTAATGTCATGGCTGGAATGGGATGCAGATATGATGACAGGTAAGTTCCTTACCCGTCCGGAGAGAAATGAAATTCCGGAAAATATAAAGGAACAGCTAATTGTTGAATTATATTCAAAATAAAATTTATGGCAATATTAGCATTTCAAAAACCTGACAAGGTTATAATGCTCGAAGCCGATGAAAATTACGGTAAATTCGAGTTTCGTCCTCTTGAACCCGGATATGGCATAACTGTGGGTAATGCGCTAAGGAGGATACTCCTGGCATCACTCGAAGGGTATGCAATAACCAATATTAAGATTGATGGTATAGAACATGAATTCTCTACTCTCACGGGGGTTATTGAAGATGTAACACAGATAATTCTGAATCTTAAGCAGATACGGTTTAAAAAGCAGATAGAAGAGATTAATGATGAGAAAATTATGGTTACCATAAGCGGACAGGAAGTGTTCCTTGCAGGAGATCTTAACCGTTTTCTCAGCGGATTCCGGGTTATGAATCCCGAGCATATTATCTGCAGGATGGAACCCGATGTGAAACTTCAGATGGAGATATATATCAATAAAGGAAGAGGGTATGTTCCATCTGAAGAAAACAAACCGGCTGACCATGAGTTTGGGTTAATCAGCATAGATTCGATTTTTACACCCATTAAAAATGTACAGTTCTCTGTTGAGAATTACAGGGTGGAACAAAAAACCGACTACGAGAAACTGATTATTGAGCTCAATACTGATGGTTCCATTCATCCAAAAGATGCGCTTAAAGAAGCAGCAAAGATTCTTATCTATCACTTTATGCTCTTCTCAGATGAGAAGATCACACTCGATACTGATGAGAAATATCTGGGAGATGAGTTTGATGAAGAAATACTGCATATGCGGCAGCTCCTCAAAACAAAACTGGTTGACCTGGATCTTTCTGTCAGAGCACTGAACTGCCTTAAGGCTGCAGAAGTAGAGACTCTCGGAGACCTGGTGAAGTTTAATAAAAACGACCTGCTTAAATTCAGGAATTTTGGTAAAAAATCGCTGACAGAGCTTGAGGAACTATTAAGTTCCATGAGCCTGAACTTCGGGATGGATATTAGTAAATACAAATTAGACAAGGAATAATAGAAAATGAGACACAGGAAGAGTTTCAATCATCTGGGAAGAACCAGCTCTCACAGGAATGCTATGCTCGCAAATATGGCTGCATCTCTCATTCTGCATAAAAGGATTGAGACAACCACAGCAAAGGCAAAGGCTTTACGCAGTTATTTAGAACCACTTATAACCAAATCGAAAGAAGATACAACACATTCCAGAAGGGTAATTTTCAGTTATCTTCAGAATAAGGAAGCTGTGGCTGAATTATTCCGTGAGGTGGCAGTTAAAGTACATGACCGCCCCGGCGGGTATACCAGGGTTCTGAAACTGGGAACACGGCTTGGTGATAGCGCAGAAATGTGCATAATTGAACTGGTTGACTTTAATGAAAACCTCCTCGGAGATGTAACCACGAAGGCAAAACCAGGAAGAAAGAGAAGGGGGAGTAAAAAGAAAGACCAGGAAAAGGCAGTTCCCACAGTTGGTGCTCCCGCCACTAAGGAAGAGAAGTCGGCTGATGTTGAAGAACAGGTTGCTGCAGAAACTGAAATGGTTGAAGAAACTGTTATTGCTGCAGAAGCGGAAGATAATGCTGCTACAGGAGAAGAAGCTGCCTCAGAATCAGGGGATGAACCTGAGAGGGTTACACATGAAGAATCTTCCCCCGTTGAGGATAAAACAGAACCTCAGGCTGAGGAAGCACCTGATGAACCGGAAGAAGACAAAACAGACTTAAAATAATTTACTATGGGACAAATCATTGATATACATGCACGTGAAATTCTTGATTCACGCGGAAATCCAACTGTTGAAGTAGAAGTTATTCTCGCTTCCGGGTTTATCGGGAGAGCTGCTGTTCCTTCCGGAGCTTCAACCGGTGAGAATGAAGCACTTGAACTCAGAGATGGTGATAAAAGCCGGTATGGAGGTAAAGGAGTTCTAAAAGCAGTTGAGAATGTTAATACAATTATCGCCAGGGAAATTATTGGAATGGATGCTCTTGATCAGGCTGGCATTGACAAAAAAATGATAGCCCTCGACGGAACTAAAACCAAGAGCAAACTGGGAGCAAATGCAGTACTTGGTGTTTCTCTCGCTGTGGCAAAAGCGGCTGCACAGTATCACGATATGCCTCTGTATCGATATATCGGTGGTACCAACGCTAAGGTGTTGCCTGTTCCTATGATGAATATTATCAATGGAGGATCACATTCCGATGCGCCTATTGCTTTCCAGGAATTTATGATCCGCCCGGTAGGTGCTGCTTCTTTCAGTGAAGGGCTGAGAATGGGCGCCGAAGTATTCCATGCACTGAAGAAAGTATTAAAAGACAGAGGGCTCAGCACTGCTGTTGGTGACGAAGGGGGTTTTGCACCGAATCTTAATGGTACAGAAGATGCACTCGATTCCATTATTAAAGCCATTACCGCAGCCGGATATAAACCGGGAAGAAAATCGGAGGGAGGACAGTTGGCTATTGCTCTTGACCCTGCAGCTTCTGAATTTTTTAAAAATGGAGTATACGATTATACTATTTTTGAAGGTGAGAATGGGGCAAAAAGAACACCCGGGCAACAGGCCGAATATTTTGCAGAACTGATCAGTAAATACCCAATCGATTCCATCGAAGACGGAATGGCTGAGAATGACTGGGAAGGATGGAAAATACTTACCGACCTTATCGGTTCCAAATGTCAACTTGTTGGTGATGATGTTTTTGTAACAAATGTTGAGTACCTTAAGAAAGGTGTTGAAATGGGTTGCGCTAACTCCATTCTTATTAAAGTTAACCAGATAGGTTCTCTTACTGAAACTCTCGACTGCATTGAGATGGCTCACAGGGCAGGTTATACTACCGTTACATCTCACCGCTCAGGTGAAACAGAAGATTCCACAATAGCAGATATTGCCGTTGCAACCAACTCCGGACAGATAAAAACCGGATCATTAAGTCGTTCAGACAGAATTGCCAAATATAATCAGCTTCTCAGAATTGAGGAAGAATTGGGAGAACTGGCAATCTACGGATATCAGAAATAGCTTTAATAATTTTTTGTTATTTTTACGCTCTTAAAAGTTATAATTTGTAATTTTTTAATAGAAAATACTTACAAACATGTCAGTTTTAAAGAGAAAATTATACGATAAGATTCTTGCATGGCGGCCAAGAACGGAAAAATTGTTAAAGGAGTATGGTGATGTCGTTGTTGATCAGGTTACTATTGGTAGTATTTTGGGAGGTATGCGCGGATTAAAATGCCTGGTAACAGATATCTCCTACCTTGATCCCATGGAGGGTATCCGATACAGAGGTTATACGCTGCCTGAAGTTTTTGAAAAACTTCCAAAACCAAAGGATGCTGAAATGCCCTATGTGGAAGGCTTATTCTACTTATTGCTCACAGGGGAGATACCCGGAGAAAAGGAAGTTTTGGAAGTTGCTGATGAGTTTAACAAAAGGCGCATCCTTCCCAGATATGTATATGAGGTTATTGATGCTTTTCCTTCGATAAGTCATCCCATGGCTATTTTTTCAACAGCCATACTTTGTATGTCAAGAGAATCTTTTATGAATAAGAAATACAAGGCGGGGATGAATAAGCTGGATTACTGGGATCCTACGTATGAAGATTCATTGAATCTTCTGGCAAAACTTCCGGAAATAGGAGCTTATATTTACAGGAAACTATACCGTGATGGAAAAAGAATTCAGTCGAATCCTTTTACTGACATAGGGGGAAACTTTGCACATATGATGGGTATAGAAAAGCCATATGATGATGTTACAAGAATGCATTATATTTTGCATTCCGATCATGAAAGCGGGAATGTGAGTGCTCATACAGGACACCTTGTTGCGAGCACACTTTCTGATGTTTACCTTGCAATTTCTGCCATGATTAACGGATTGGCGGGATCGCTTCACGGTATGGCAAACCAGGAGGTTCTCAGGTGGCTGCAGGATTTGATGGATAAAATGAATGGTAAAATACCGACACAGGATGAAATACGGCAGTATGTATGGGACACCCTGAATTCAGGACAGGTTATCCCCGGATATGGTCATGCGGTGTTGAGAAAAACTGACCCGAGATATACTTTACAAAGAGAGTTCTGTTTAAAATATCTGCCGGATGACCCGCTTTTTAAAATTACAAATATGTTATATAAAGTTGTTCCGGATATTCTTAAGGAACAGGGTAAGGCGAAGAATCCATGGCCGAATGTAGATGCACAATCAGGTGTGATTCAATGGCATTACGGTGTGACAGAATACGACTTCTATACGGTATTGTTTGGTATAGGAAGAGCATTCGGAATCTGTGCCAATATTATTTGGGACAGGGCCTTATTATATCCTCTGGAAAGGCCCAAATCAATTACTACTGAGATGCTTGAAAAAATTGCTATGGGAGAAAAAACAGCAAAGGGCAAGAAATGATCAGTGAATGATACAGATTCAGGAATTATCGGAATTTTCAAGTAATGTCTTCATCTTTTGTATCAGAATTTCTATCTGAAAAGGTTTGCTTATATAGTCATTCATTCCCACTGCAAGACAATTTTCACGGTCACCGGATAATGCATTGGCGGTGATTGCAATTATGGGAATATATGAGTCGGTGTTTGCTTCTATTTCCCGTATTTTCTTTGCTGCAATTATACCATCCATAACGGGCATCTGCACATCCATAAGAATAAGATCGTAATCACCCGATTTGTATTGCTCAATGGCTTCCTCCCCGTTGGAGGCTACATCTATATTTTTTACGAGATTCTTCAGGCTGAGGATCACTATTTTCTGGTTAATAAGATTGTCTTCTACGAGCAAAATATTTGCTGACTTCAGGTTAATAGTTTTTTTATCAGGGATGGATGACCCTTCTGCTCTTTCTTCAATCTTTCTTCCCGCGTCTTTAGTATAGTTCAGAGCAAACCGGAAGATGATTTTATTGTCTTTCTTGCTTATATTCAGATTGCCACCAGAATTTTCAATCAGCTTGCCTATATTTTTAAGGTCTGACGGCTGTATATCAGGGAAATCATCACATTCGGAAAATTCTACGGGAACAGCAACCGGTTTGTAACAGGTCTCGGTGATGAAGGAAATGTTTAAACCGGAACTGTTTTCCTTTTCAGGAACGATAAAAATTTTTATATCCTGTATTTTGTTTTTCTGTTGAAACATTATTGCCTGGAGAAGATTCAGGAATATCTGTTTGATTTTAATCGGTTCGCCCAGAACATATGTGTCAATATCAGGAGAGAAAAGTAGTTGTATGGAAAGGTATCCCTTTTCGTTGAAAAGTTTAATAACACTTTCCAAAGTGTATTTAAGATTGAAACTTGTTACTGACTCTTTAAACTGCATCAGGTCAGCCTGTGAGACATCCACAATCCTGTTAACCGCTTCAACCAGATTATTTGTTGAAGCCTTTAGCGTGTCGATCAGATCACTCTGCTTTTCACTTAAGCCTGAACTGTTGACGAGATTATTAACCAGGAGAATATTACTCAGTGATGTCCTTAGCTGATGAGACAATGATGCAATAAACTCTTTATTTTCCCTGAGCTCCTGTGAGGATACTCTGATTTGAGTTTCAAATCGTTTTAATTTGTTTTCAATCCATTCTGCAATAATGAAAGAAAACAGGGTTAATGCAATTCCTCCGCCTATAGTAGCCAGGTAGAAAAAGGAATGAACATGGAAGTCTTTTGACAGATGATAAAAAATGGACGGAATACACAAAATACATACCAGGAAAGAGATCAATGCCCCGTGTCGATGCCCTGTCATTATCACGGAAAGGAAGGGTATAATTAATATCCATAAAAATCCGTAGGGAAATACAGGGTAACCGTAATAAAAGAATAAACTGACAGCAGATATGGTAAGTGTGAAGAAATACCAGGTCCATTCCCTTGCTCTGTTAAAGGGATAAATTATCAGAACGCATGCGATTATTAAAAAGACGGATAAGACTATAACAGAAGGAAGTATGTTATTATTGAAGAGATGCCATATTCCTGTAATAAATAAAACAGCTTCAGAGAGATAAAGAAAAGCAGCTGCCAACACAGGATTTCTCTTTATTTCTTCAGAGTCAGACTTTATGACATTCTCAACTATATTGAACATTAATCCGTTCGCTTTCATCCTTATTACTTTCCGCTTTAAATATACTAAAAGTTTGTTGATTTCACCGGGAATTAAAAGCAGAAAACATATATACGGGTTACACAACAAAAAGTTTCTCTTATAGTTTATAGAATAAATACTGTTTTTTTAGTATTTTTCGTTTCCATATAATTAATTCTAATTTTACAGTATTAATTATTCATGAAGTATGGTATTAATTATTTTGATATGAGGAAGTTGGTTTTAGTCAGTCAGTTGTTTGTATACCTGATAATATCCGTATACGGGCAGGAGTCGGTTATGGATAAAGTAAAATTCACACCCGACTTTATGTTTAATGAAGGTTTTTATGTGAGTTTTGACCAGGTTAAAAATAATAGTCCACTTCCTCCGGCGAGGCTTATTTCTGAATTTGATTACACTGATCCTGATTTCTTCACAAGGGTACTCGATGGTAAAAGAATCGCTTACTTTGACCAGTTTGGTATACGTCAGGAAACAGATGTGAATAAATTGTGGGGTTTTAGTAAAAACGGGGCGCTATATATACGTGTAGGCGAGGTATTTAACAGGGTTACATTTATCGGTAGCATTTGTCACTTCGTGGCTACAATAACGACATATAACACCAGGTATTACGATCCGTATTATTACAATCCCTATTCGTATTACCGTTACATGTCCACTCCCACTACATATTCTTCCTCAGAGATGAGACAATTTATCATTGATTTTGACACAGGAAAGATTCTTGATTACACGGTTGAAAGTGTTGAGATACTGCTTATGAAGGACATGGAATTGTATGATGAGTTTATGGCATTGAAAAAGAAGAAAAAAAAGCAGTTAAAGTTTATGTATATTCGTAAATTCAATGAAAGAAACCCATTATATTTGCCTGTTAATTAGTAGGTGGGGATCACGGGAAGAGTGACGGGTGACGGGGGTGAGTGGTTACGTGGTTGAGTGATTAATTGAGTAATTGAGTAATCGAGTAATCGAGTAATTGAGTAATTGAGTAACAGCCCGTTGCCACACCTGGCTGAGGGATCCGGTTAGTAAGGGATCATGGGATTACGGGATCGGATATAATTGAGAAATTGAGTAAATGAGTGTAAATGAATAACCCCGGGTTTCAATAAAATAGCCAGGGGTTTTGGTGTAAAGACAGGGTATGCCCTGTCTTTACACCAAAACCCCTGGAAAAATGACGATATGAAAATCCGCAGTACAGACACAACATTTTGTGTCTCAACAAAATAATATCGTTTGGTTTATTGAGGCGGAAGAGGGAACGTTAATTTCAAGCACAATAATTTAATAATAGTATATAGTATAAACCTATAAGAAACATTACCCACTTTAATATTTAAGCATATGAAAAAGCACATTTCCTTTTATTTATTATTATTTGCAGCATCTGTACTGAATGCACAGCGCCCTTATGTTCCTACCCCTGATGACCTGGATAAGCTGGTTACTACCACCACTTATGTAGTGCTGGAGCCAAGCCCCCTTTCCGATTTTAATATGGAAATGAAAGAAGCGATGCCTCGGGAATGGAAACTTACTAATTTTGATTATATCACACTGGCAGATTTCCCGGAAAAATCCAAGGATCCTGCCGCTTCCTTCATTTATACAACCTATGTAACATTTGACAATGATAAAACTGAGTCGAGGTATATCTTCCTGCACCTGTCTCTTGGCGGTGATAACGTCTCACTCAATGATCTGAGAGATATTATTTCTATCCCCCTGGGTTATGCAGGTGTCGACCCTGACCATTATAATTATAAATTAGGTTTATTTGTAAGGTTCATGCAGAAACATATTAACATGATAAAGGAGAGACCTGAACTGATCTCTTCCAATGTTTTTAAACACTATAATGATAATATGGCTGATGTAAAGGACAAAACCCTCTACCTGATTGAAGATGAACTGGCAAAAGATGTGAGCACCGCTGCAAGGATCAAAGCTGTTTATCCTTATAAATTTAAGCTGGTAGAAAGGGATGAAATCAAGGATGCCATTACCGTAGGGAATAATGATGTTGTATTCCTTCATAAGGTGGGCCCGGAGGGAAAGAAGTTAAAAGCGCGTTGTTACAAAATACTTATCGGTGCAGGGAATGCTGATTTTTATTATTTTAATTATCATATGGTCAGCGCTAAAAATCAGGACGGATTTTTAAGCAAGGACTTTAAAAAACTGGCGAAATCCAAAAAGAAATAAATCAGGAAGAAGTTATAAAGCTGTTAAGTAATTAATGATGACCGGCAATAAGCCTTCCATACCAAAAGGAACCAGGGATTTCACTCCAAAGGAAATGGTCCGGAGAAATTTTATTTTCCAGGTCATAAAGCGAAATTTTGAACTATTCGGTTATCTGCCGGTAGAAACACCTGCCCTGGAAAATTTGTCTACCCTGCTTGGAAAATATGGGGAAGAAGGCGATAAACTCCTTTTCAGAATATTGAATTCAGGGGATTTTACATCAGGAATACAAGCGGATGATTTAACAGTACTCTCACCAGCGGCATTGTCATCAAAAATATGTGACAGGGGATTGAGATATGATCTTACTGTTCCCTTTGCCCGGTTCGTTGTCCAGCACAGGAATGAAATCGCATTTCCTTTCCGGAGGTACCAGATACAACCTGTATGGAGGGCAGACCGCCCTCAGAAAGGCAGATACCGTGAGTTTTACCAGTGCGATGCTGATGTTATCGGAAGTAATTCTCTTCTGAATGAGGTGGAACTTATACAGTTAACTGATAAAGTGTTTGCCGAGCTTGGAATAAGAGTGTGTATTAAATTGAATAACAGGAAGATCCTGGCGGGGATATCAGAGATAGCCGGTGTGCCGGAAAAACTCACTGACATAACCCAGGCAATGGATAAACTGGAAAAAACCAGTAAAGAGCAGGTTCTTGATGAACTCAGAAATAAAGGATTGAATGAAACGGCCATCGGTGTTATTCTTCCTCTTTTTAATCTGTCGGGCGACATTAACGGGAAAATCAGATTCCTGAAATCCTATCTTGAAAATTCGCCCGCCGGACTGAAGGGTATAAACGAACTGGAAATAATGCTGGAACTTATCGGTGAAATTCAATTACTGAACCGTATTGATTTTGATATTACTTTAGCCAGAGGTCTGAATTATTATACAGGAGCCATAATTGAGGTTAAGGCTCTTGATATGGAAATAGGCAGTATCTGTGGCGGAGGCAGGTATGATGATCTGACGGGAATATTCGGAATGCCCGGAGTTTCGGGTGTAGGAATTTCATTTGGGGCTGACAGGATCTATGATGTAATGATGCATCTGAATTGTTTTTCTTCCCGGGTCAACTCCACCACAACGGTTATGTTTGTAAATTTTGGAAATGCTGAGTTAAAGTTTATATTACCCCTGCTGCAGGAATTAAGGGAAAGAGGTGTCAATGCCGAAGTATATCCTGATAGTGTGAAAATAAAGAAGCAGCTGGATTATGCCAATGCAAACGGAATTCCATTTGTTGTAATGGCAGGTGAAAACGAGATAGCAGGGAATGTGGTAACATTGAAGAATATGATTGATGGGGAGCAGAAGGAAATAGAAGCAGGGGAGCTGTGGAAAGAGATTCAATAATTGTAGAGAGGTACCAGTAGGTGTATATGGTAGGGGGTTATCTCAAAAGTATTTTTAAACACAAAGGACTCAGCGCCTCCGCAGAGCAGCTTCAGCGCTCGCGGAAAATAGGCACGAAGGACACAAAGTATATGTCTTTGATTTGCAATTCTTTGTGATCATTGTGTTCTCCTTGGTGTCCATTTGTGGTTAAATATATTATGACTTTTAAGACAGCCCCAGACAAACAATAAGAGTTGCAATATCGGATAAATAAGGCAAGATATGCCAAACTTTCATTATATTAGTCCTGATCTTGTTGATTTTGACAAGCTTAAGCAAATCCTTTCAGAAGATTACAGGCTGCAGTTGTCTGAAGACGCAGAGAGACGTATTGAAAAGTGCAGGGATTATCTCGATAAGCGACTGGAGCGCAGTGATGAAATATTATACGGTATTAACACCGGGTTTGGGTCATTGCATGACCGCGTTATTTCTAAAGACGATCTGGGTAATCTTCAGCGTAACCTGGTTATGTCGCATGCCTGTGGTATTGGAGAAGAAGTGCCTGAAGAGGTTGTGAAACTGATGCTCTTCCTGAAGATTCAGTCATTATCCTATGGAAACTCCGGGGTTCAGCAGGAAACGGTACTAAGGCTTATAGATTTTTTCAATGAGGGTGTCTTACCGGTAGTGTATCAATATGGCTCTCTTGGTGCTTCGGGCGACCTGGCGCCTCTTGCTCATCTTAGTCTCCCGCTTATAGGTTTGGGAGAAGTAAATTACCGGGGAAAAAGATTTTCTGCAGGGGAAATACTCTCAGGTTATGGATGGGAGCCTGTTCATCTGCGTTCAAAGGAAGGTCTTGCTCTTCTTAACGGAACGCAGTTTATGAGTGCTTATGGAGTTCTGCTCTGTCTTAAGGTTTTCCATCTTTCCGATATTGCTGATATCATCGGCGCATTATCTTTAGATGTTTTTGACGGAAGAATAGAACCTTTTCACGAACTGATCCAGCAGATACGACCGTACCAGGGTCAGATAAAAACTGCCGGGAGGATAAGACAAATACTTGAAGGCAGTGAAATGATTGCCAGACCTAAAAAGCATATCCAGGATCCTTACTCATTCAGGTGTATTCCACAGGTTCACGGGGCATCCAAAGATTCCATTAACTATGTTGCATATGTGTTTCAGAATGAGATTAATTCAGTTACCGACAATCCTACAATATTCCCGGATGAGGATATGATAATTTCCGCCGGAAATTTTCACGGGCAACCCCTGGCACTGGCTCTTGATAACCTGGCAATAGCGATGGCTGAACTGGGGAGTATTTCTGAGAGAAGGACATATCAGTTGCTTTCAGGCAGCAGGGGATTACCTCATTTTCTGGTTGCCAATCCCGGGTTAAATTCCGGGTTTATGATACCCCAATATACAGCTGCTGCTATGGTAAGTCATAACAAACAGCTATGCACACCATGTTCGGTCGATAGTATTGAATCATCACAGGGTCAGGAAGATCACGTAAGTATGGGTGGCAATGCTGCCATAAAAGCATGGAAGGTCATGCTTAACCTTGAAAGAATACTGGCCATTGAATTATATAATGCTGCACAGGCAATGGATTTCCGGAGGCCGGCAATGACTTCTCCATATCTGGAAAGAATACTCGGTCAATACCGGAAGGTAGTTAAATTCATAAAAAATGATACGGTGATGTATGAAGATATTAACAGAACGGTGGAGTTTTTAAGGGGAGTGGATACGTAATCACTTACCTCCTCACAGGGGCCCTTGCCGGCCTGTTTTCTCTTATCTGGTTTAGAAGGACAGCTTTGAACTGGTTCTCGGTGATATAAATCTTCATTACTTTACCTGGGGGGAGAATTTGCTGGTATTTATTATGATAGTCAAGGAACAGCCTGTGTGATTCTTCCTGCAGGCGGATATAATTATCCGTGGATTCTTTAATTTCCTTATCCGACATATTATCAGAATTACGGGCAACAAATCTCATAATACTTCTGATTTCCTCATCCAGTTTGTCTTTTCTGCTGGTGTAATCGTTGTAAACCGGCCAGAATTTTTCAGCTTCTGCAGGCGTTAACTTAAGTTTGTCAGTGAAAAAAGCTATTTTCTGAGTCTGAAACCGTTCCATTCTGTTCTCCGGAAGCTGGCCGTATATGTTTTGGGCGAAAATAATTGCAGTAAAAAGCATAAAACAGGAAATGAGTGATTTTTTCATTTCCTTGTTGGGTGCGATAGTACATGATGTTTTCATAATTAAAACTTTTAAATTGATTTTTTCAGTCTATAAAACCGTTAATTCCATATGATGTTTGATTCAAGTCATAAACTCTTACAGAGGGTTAAAGCTCCTTTAACAAATTGCTGTATTCAATATTTTCTTTTAACAGGTAGTTGATAATCAGATCGGTGTATTCACCGTCTGTGCCGGTATAGTCATAGTTATCTGTTTCTGCCATAAATTCATAAAGCATAATTTCATCTACCTGGACAGTGGCATATTCAACCAGATGAGAAACCCTGTAATCAGTTGAAATATCGCTGTTTTCGCGTCGCAGTATAAAGTTTACAGCAGAAAAGATCACCAGTGCAAAAGCAAGGAAACCGGCTGCAAAGGCCAGCTGCGGCCTGATAATGCGAAGAGCTTTCCTTACAGGGGAAGAGGATGGCATTGCTTCTTCCCGCCTTATGTTTTTCATTACTTTCACAGGCAGGTTGTCCATGTATCCTTCAGGGATAATGAACGGACTGTGGTTGTTGTCTTCCGACAGAATAAATTTTTTATTTTCTTTCTCAGACATCGCTTGATGTTTAATGTTTTGACGTATATATTTACTCTTGGTTTAATCTGTATTCATATATTTTTCAATTTTCTTCACTGCGTGGTGATAGGATGCTTTAAGCGCGCCCACCGAGGTGTTGAGTATAGCTGACATGTCTTCGTATTTCATTTCATTGAAATACTTCATGTTGAAAATCAGCTTTTGTTTTTCCGGAAGGGAGAGTACGGCTTTCTGAAGTTTAAGCTGTACAGCATCACCATTAAAATATTCATCTTCAGTTAGTTTTTCAGCCATTTTATTTTCAATTCCGGTGAATGATACCAGGAGATGTTTTTTCTTTTTTCTCAGAAAAGAGAGGGTTTCATTGGTGGCGATTCGATAAAGCCAGGTGTACAGACCTGATTCTTCCCTGAACCCGGGGAGCGCCCGCCATACTTTCAGGAAAGTTTCCTGCAATACATCATCAGTGTCATAATGATCCAGAAGAATGCTTCTTATATGGCGGTATAATTTCTCTTTGTATTTGTCGACGATCAACCTGAAAACATACTCCCGGTCTTCTCCTTTCTGAAAAAGTTTAATTAATTCGCTGTCGTCTGTAATCTGCATTAATTCGTAGATTTAAAATTACAACAGTTCGTTAAAAAAAAATTAAACGCAAAGGCGCAAAGGCGCAATATGTTGATTATTAACAACATGAGTAATTTAAGCATGAATTGTTAAAATATTCATTATCAGTGCAAAATAAAAGTTTAACGAACTATTGAAATTAGACTCGGTTTTACTAAAAAGGATTAATGAGGAATTATTTTCCGGTTAAACAGGATTAACGGAAAATGCGGGGTAAAGTTAGGGTAGTTTTTTGAGAAGAGGTGAAGGTTAGGATAATTAATTATTTATTTATAATCAATTTAAATTTCAGTTATACAGGAAAATATCGTATACCAACTAACCCCGGGAAGTGGCAGGAGGATACATTTAATTCTGAAAATAAAAAAATCTGCCACAGAGAATAGTAAAATTTAAGGTAATAATTTTTATGCCACGGTGAATAGAAATTTATTTCCCTTTTACTTGTGTTTTATCACGGGCCTTATCGTCCCTAAAACACTTTATTGCAATTCTATCGTCAAAGACTTTCCTGATTCCACATAGAAATCCTTTCGTATAGTATATACCGATTCTTTGGCGTTGGCATTTCTGAAAACAAGCCTGTAATTTCCGGGTTGCATGAGGATGGTTTGCTGTCTTACGGCAGGACTGAGATTGTAAATGCGGGTTTGCTTTTCCGGTTCGAGCAGATAAAGGCTGCCATAACCATTGGAAGGGCCGGAGAAGGTGATTGTGCCGGGCACAGGAATTTCGACAATGGTAGTGTGACTTTGGAGGATTTCCACATCGTTAATGTATAAGCGGGGAATTACCGGTATTTCCAGGTCATATTTACCCGTGATATATTTCTCCGTTTCTCCTATTTTCTGGTTGTTAAGGGTCTGCATCTCTCCCTTCTTCCTTACCAGGAAACCCATATGTTCATAATCCTTTCCCCGGGTTGTTTTCACACTCAGGTAACCCTGAGGGGTATTGACGGCGATGATATTATGTTTTCCCATTATAAGCTTTACCGTATCGACATATACGGGTGGGATAGTGTGAATCTCAAGTCTGTATTCCGTTAAATGATCGATATACAGGGTGTCAGGATTTCCCCTGTGGTTAAGTGTATGGACAAGGTTATATCTGATCCTTCCCGACATGATATCATAAAACGTCATATTTACATTGGTTTCAAGAGGATTGCCGTTTTCATCAAGAAGATTAACCTGGGATGTTGTTTCGTTAAGCACCTGGGTGATCACTATTCCCAGGGCTTCCCTGAATTTGTATTCATCCTGAACATTGTAATAATATCCCACACAGTCGAATGTTTCTCTGAATCCCGGATCCAGTCCTATTCCTATTACAAAGGGTTTAAGGATGATACCTTTTTTCTGGAGTTCGAGTGAAACAGCACACGGGTCTCCGTCACAGGCCTCAATACCGTCTGTTATGAGTATGATTATATTTCGGCATCCAGGGCAGGGAGGGAAGTCGTTAATAGCCTGAGCCAGGGAGCCTGCAATGGGTGTGGTTCCCTTGGGAGTCATAAACCTGAGTTTCTGTCGTATACGGGATGCATTATTTGGAGAAAATGCGACCTCAAGCCGGGTGTCGGAACAATCCTGCGGAGGAACAGGACTCTGGTGGCCGTAAATCCGAAGTGCCATCTCCACATTATCTACTTTTTCAAGGCTGTCAACCAGGTCGATCAAAATACGGCGTGCTATCTGTATCTTCTCTTCATTTCCCCAGGTAGCCGACATGCTCTGGGAGGCATCAAAAACAAATAAAATTCTTGTGAGAGGTTTGGGGATAATGGGTCTGACTTCCTGTGAAAATACGGTTGTTGTGGAGAACACAAGAGTAAGCAGAAATAACCGGGTGCAATATACTATCCTCAACATTATTGGATACACCTTTAAGTAAAAACCTGTGAAAGATAATATATTAATAAATTAATTTTATAATTAACCGTATTGATTTATTAACTATTAGTTTAATTAATTCTTTGTCCTACTCATAAAAAAATCTGAACTTTATGCAACCCTTGTCTATTTTATGTGTCTTTGAAGGGTGAAATGATCAGGTAGTTGGAAACAATACAACAGGAAATACACAGGAAACTAATCGAACAGAGTATATCCGGTAACGAAAAAGCCCGGTTTGAATTATATTCCCTGTATTCCGGTGCAATGTATAATGTATGCCACAGAATGATCAATTCCCGGGAGGATGCGGAAGATATCCTTCAGGATTCGTTTGCGGAGGTTTTTCTTAAGCTTGGGTCATTCAGGTTTGAATCTGCCTTCGGAGTTTGGGTGAAACGTATTGTGGTCAATAAGTGTATTAATTTTCTCAGAAAAAAAAGAATCAGGTTCTTGTATAATAATGAGGTAATTCAGGCGATTGCTAATACTGAGGAATCAGATGGAGAGGTTGATTATTCAGGGATATGTTTTGAAGTTGAGAAGATCAGAGAGGCACTGGGACAACTACCGGAAGGTTACAGAGTGATAATGAATCTATATCTCTTTGAAGGTTATGATCATACTGAAATATCTGAAATACTGAAAATTTCAGAATCCACCTCTAAAACTCAATACCTTAGAGCTAAATTGAAGATCAGGGATATTTTGAAAGAAAATCAAAATGAATAAAATGGATAAACTTGAAAAATTTATTCTTGAAAACAGAGCGCAATTTGACAGTGTTCAGCCATCTTCCGGATTATGGGAGCGATTGAATCCTGCTAATTCAGTAAAAAGAAAGGGAAAGTCGGTAACTATGGTAATCCTTTATCGTGCAGCTGCCGTTATCCTGATATTTACCCTTTCCTATATGCTGCATGAATACATAGATTTCAGAAAAAGCAAGGAATATATTATATCATGGAGTGTTTACAATCAGTTTCCCGAGCTAAAGGAAGCAGAGATATATTATAATCAGAAGGTTTCTGCCAGGATGAAAGAAATCAAACCCTTTTTTGAGAGCAATACCATACTTGCTGTTAATGTAAATAGTGAACTGGCTGAACTTGATAGTATCTACAGTTCTTTACTGGCTGACCTTAATGACAATATCGCAAATGAATTGATCATTGAAGCGATGATAATGAACTACAGGATGAGACTGAATATTCTGGAAAGCTTGCTCTCAGAGTTAAAGGCTGAGGTTAAAAACAATAATAATGTTGGTAAGGATGGCATTAGTTTATAAAAGAAAATTCTGGTTTTTGTGTTTGTTTCTGCCTCTCTTTTTGTCGGGTAATTCCCAGACATTTACCGACAAGAAGAAGGAGGTAAGAAGTTATCATGCAGGGAAAATGACTTCCGTGGAAATAGATAATAAATATGGGAAGGTACATGTTATTCAATGGCAGAAGGATTCAGTAAGAATTGAAGCTGAATTGTCTGTCAGTTCAAACAATCTTTCCCGACTCGAAAAAACAAAAAACAATATCAGGTTTGATTTTACTGCCACGAATTATTATATCACTGCCAGAACAAATTTCACCAGTACAGGGAATCAGTTTCTTCAGGAAATCAGGGGTTTGTCGGGTTATATTATTCCGGTTGCAGGTTCTGTTGAAATTAATTATACCGTTTATTGTCCTGTACAGCTTAATCTGAGTATTATTAACAAGTTTGGGAATATATACATAGATGATCTTGAGGGAGAACTGAAAATAAGTTTGTCGAACGGAGATCTTAAAATTAACAGTCATGAAGGGTATTCACAGATCGGCATTAATTTTGGAACAGGCATAATCAACAGTCTTACAGATTCGAAATTAACTATTTCATATTCCGATGTGAGAATCAGAAAGGCTGGTAAGCTTAATCTTGATACAAAATCTTCCACATTGAATATTGATAATTGTGATATATTACGATCTGCATCGCGCAGAGATAAATATTTTATAACTTCTGTACAGAGTTTGAATGCCAGTGGTTTTTTTACCCAGTACTGGGTGGAATCTATGTATAATGAAGCAGATATGCAATTGAAATTCGGCAATCTCAATATAGAAAAAATCAAGCATAATTTCAATACTCTTAATATCACCTCTGAGTATGCTGATATTAACATTGCTATAGAAAAAAGTGCCGGATATAAAGCTGACATTTTTCATCACCCGGATGTTAACCTTATCATTCCTGTTTACACGTTTGATAAGGGATCAGGTGTATCTACCGAAAATCCTGCCTTACGACATGTAAGTTATTTAACAGGGAATCAGGGTGCTGATAAAAAAATAAGGATATATGCTATTCAGAAATGTTATGTTACTGTTAATGAAAAATAAATAGTTGGTGGGGTACCGGAGGTTATTGTATATTGGTTTTTCATTCATGTACATATCTTAAATTAAGAGTTCGTTAAATAACAAGGAACGCAAAGGCCAAAGGCGCAAAGTTTTTATTATTAGCAATTTGATAAATACACGAATGATTTATTAAAGTACACATTATCAGCGCAATAATAAATTTGGTAAGATATTAAAATAAGAAATATATAATTAAATTAAAGTTCAAATGAAGAGATTGGTTTTGATGTTCATATTGCTTTTTCCAGTCGTTTTAAATGCACAGGTTTATATCAGGGAAGCAGGGTTTCGCGGGGGGATATCTGCCGGACTTACGTTCAGGCAACACCTTCATGATCATATGTCGTATGAGGCACTCCTCAGCTTTCGTCAGGCCGGGATGCAGTTCACTGTTTTACGCCAGGTACATGAGACAACACTGGCTGAATATGCGAATAATTTTTTCCTGGTATATGGTTACGGGGGACATGTGGGGTATTACTTTACAGATCGTTACCGGACTGCCTATTGGAATGAGATATATTATCCATACCGGCGGTTCTCTCCGCTGATTGGAGTGGATGGTTATGCCGCCCTGGAATACAGGTTTGAAACAATTCCCATTAGTCTGGCTATTGACTACAAGCCGTTTTTTGAGGTATCCATGTACCAGTTTTTCAGATTACAGATATGGGATTTTGCATTTGCGTTCAAGTATAGATTTTGAGGCGGGGTTTCTGTTAACCACTAAATGGACACAATAGATAATAAGCAGATTATTAATAAGATAAACAAGCGCAAAACTTTAATTGGTAATAAAAACTCATAACATAAAACAAAAAAAATAAATACAAATGAAAAATTTAATTTTATTTATCGGTAGTCTGTTTATAGTGTTTTGTCTATACGGACAAAAACCGGAAGGTGAAAGCAGGGAAAGCGAGATACGTACATTGTTTGGTGCACGGAAGGGTTCATATGGAGGTTATGGTGGTTTAGGAGCAGCATATTCTTTGATTGACGATAAAGCAGGATTTGTGACTTCAGGCAGAGGAGCGCTGATAATAGATCACAGTCTGGCTATAGGGTTTGCCGGTGTGGGTTTTATCAATGATTTTCATTACAATTCTGCTTTGGAGAGTGATGTAAATCTTACCGGAGGATATGGAGGGATATTAATTGAACCGATTATCTTTGGAAAGATGCCGGCACATCTGTCTGTCCCATTGATAGCAGGAGTGGGAGGAATTGCATATACCAGGAATAATATAAGGCAGTCAGGATATGAGCGCTGGGATAGTTATGTTGAAGATTCTGATGTGTATCTGGTTGCTGAACCGGGTTTGGAGCTTGAGTTTAATGTACTCAGATTCTTCAGGGTTTCGCTTGTGGCTTCCTACCGTTTCACCAGTGTAATAAGGTTAATGGATACACCGGGGAATGCTTTGGAGGGGTTTTCCACGGGATTTAATCTGAAGTTCGGGAAGTTTTAGGGAAATAGATTACACAGAGGTACACAGAGAGACACAGAGGGATACGGAGAGGGATGCCGAGGGATGCGGAGAAACACGGAGTAACTGAGTAACTGAGTAATTGAGTAATTGAGTAACTGAGTAATTGAGTAATTGAGTAACTGAGTAATTGAGGAATTGAGGAAATCAGGGGATCACGGGATCATTGGATAAACTGAAATAGAAGAATCCCGGAGGGATTAAAATATAAGTGTGCCGGGCATGTAATAAATCTAAAGGGTACGGGATAATACCCAAGTCCCTAAGAGAGCCGTAATGACCGGAATCTCATAGTTGAAGGCAAGAGTGTCCCGGGTGACCGGGGATCTGAAGGAAGCTGAAGACAAAAATCTGCTGTAACGAACAGGAACCGGATAAAAGGCCTGTCTTTCTGGGTAACTGACCTTTGGATCAGGACGCCCAATAGTCATTCGGAAGAAGGAGGGGTAAATCCGGTGCAGCAGGTGGAAAGATGTATTACTTACCCTGGGAGGCCTTTACGAGTTTCGGGTAACCGGATAGGATGCCGGGTAACCGGTGGACGACAGACGTAAAGGAGTCAGCAGCGGGCATAGTACCGTTAGATAATCGACGGGAAGGCCTAAATTTATTAACAAAGGTAAGCATCAAAAATGCGTAAAAGCGGGAAGAGACAGAAAAACGAAGCGGCACGTCAGCTGGAATTATTCAGTTGGCGGGGTGGAGAACTGACACCTGCACCTGGCGGCGGAACCGTGACGGGGAAGGTGAACAGAGTTGAACTGCTTTCGGTATTGGAGAGACAGCGAGCCTTAACCGAAAATGTACTAGAAAGGGTAGTAGATTATGGGAACTTAATGAGATCATTCAGACAGGTATCAGAGAACGGCGGCAGTGGTGGGATAGACAGGATGGATACGAAGGGACTTCAACAATGGTTGGGAAGTCACATCAACGAATTGCGGGAACAGCTACTCACGGGGCAATATGAGGTGAGTGCAGTCCGCAAGGTTGAAATTCCGAAGCCCAATGGCGGCATCCGGATATTGGGCATTCCAACGGTGAAAGACCGACTAGTCCAACAAGCTATACACCAGGAATTGATTCGATGGTACGAGCCAGTGTTCAGTGACAACAGCTATGGGTTCAGACCGGGAAGGAGTGCGCATCAGGCAATTGAGCAATCCTCGGAATATGTCCGGGGAGGCAAGGAATGGGTTGTGGACATAGACCTGGAGAATTTTTTCGACAGGATCAATCACGACCGGCTGATGCAGAGGCTTAGTAAAGGCATAGGAGACAAGAGACTTCTAAGGTTGATCAGGTCGTTTCTGGAAGTGGGGATGATGGAAGGGGGTCTGACAGAACAGCGGATTGCTGGCACTCCACAGGGATGTCCTTTATCGCCTTTGTTATCGAACATCGTGTTAGACGAACTGGATAAGGAGTTGGAGCGGAGAGGACACAACTTCTGTCGGTATGCGGACGACTGTAACATTTATGTCTGTAGCCGTAAGGCGGGAGAGCGGGTATTAGCTTCAATTACGGAGTATTTAGAAAAGAAGATGAAATTGAAGGTGAACCGCGAGAAAAGTGGGGTCAGACATTGCTCGGAGACTACGTTTCTGGGGTATACGATTCTAAAGGATGGGGGTATAAGGGTCGCAGACAAATCCCTACATCGGCTGAAAGACAGGATTCGTGAGATTGCCCGCAGAAACCGCGGAGTTAGCTTCGAACAGGTCATCCGTGAATTAAACCTTGTCATAAGGGGCTGGACGAATTATTTCAGGTTAGCAAATAAGTGGCTTTCCGACTTCAGTAGCCTCGATGAATGGATACGCAGGAAATTAAGATGCTACCGGCTGAAACAATGTGGACGGCGGTATTCTATTTTTAAATTCCTGAGGGGGTTTGATGTTCCTGTCTCCACCAGTTGGAACGTTGTTATGTATTCCCAAGGGTGGTGGAACATGTCTAAGAAAATGGCTGTGGGTCATGCTATGAATAAGTTATGGTTCTCCCAGTTAGGGTTACTATCTTTATTTTTAATCATGAAGGTGTAAAAGTTAATAGAAACCGCCATGGTACGTGGGGTGTATGCCTGGTGGTGTGGGGGGACAGCGGCGTAAGCCGCTTCCTACCCGATTAGCCAGGGGTGATAACCCCTGGAAAAATGACGGTATGAAAATCCGCCGAACAGCTCCTGGCTTTTAATATCGATTGGCTTAATGAGGCGGAACAAAGAATGATAATTTTATGAACAGTAAACAGAAACACAGAGGTATACATATTTTTGCAGATAATTTTGAACTACATGAATTATCTGAAAGCCTGTAGCCCTTTCTCCAGGAAATCCACAAAATTCTGAACATTAAGGTCTTTACCTTTTGGAGGAACCAGGATAGTGCCGTTATGATCGAGCAACACATAAAGAGGGGTGGCAATGGTGCTGAATTTATCTATTTCCAGATATTTATTAATTTCACCAATGGTCCTCAGTTCCTTTCCATCTGCGCGGGTAACTATGTCTTCTTCAGCAACCTTTGTTTTATCGTCGGTATAAAGTGAAATAACAACATAATCTTCTTTAAGCAGTTTTAATACTGCAGGATCCGACCATACAAGATTCTCCATCTGTTTGCAGTTACTGCAGCTATGTCCTGTAAAATCAAGGAAGACAGGTTTGTTTTTTTCTTTTGCACATTTAAAACCGTCTTCCCATGTAAAATAACCTTTCAATCCATGGGGGAGATGGAAGCGTTCATCGTATTTACCGGGTCCGCAATAGGTGGCGGACTGATCAATTGTGCTTACTGTTATTCCCGGGGAAGAGAAACTAAAACTTGCGGCGCTTTTCGGAGGTATGAGGGAAGCGATGGAACGCAGGTCGGCACCCAGAATACCGGTAAAAAGGTAAATGGCAAAAGTAAATGATGCCAATGCCAGCATAAACCGTGGTACACTGACAAATGGAATTTCGCTGTCGTGTGCAAACTTCATCTTTCCGAGGAAGTAGAATCCCAGCATTACTGCCAGAACAAACCATATAGCCAGGTAGATTTCGCGGCTCAGCAGGTTGAGGTGGTATGACTGGTCAATGGCACTGAGGAATTTAAAACCGAAAGCGAGGACGATAAATCCGAGAACTACTTTAATTGAGTTCAGCCATCCTCCTGATTTCGGAAGGTTTTTCATTGCCGAGGGGAAGATTGCCAGCAGGGTAAAGGGTATTGCAAATGCAAGGGAAAAGAAAAACATACCTAGGACAGGCTTTAATGCCAGTCCGCCTGCGCTTTCAATAAGTAATGAGCCTACAATAGGTCCGGTGCAGGAGAAGGAAACAAGAACAGTGGTGATCCCCATAAAGAATGCACCCCATATTCCCCCTCTGTCTGCCTGTTTATCGGCTTTGTTGATAAGACCTGCCGGAATGATCAGTTCAAACATTCCCAGGAAGGATGCGGCAAAGATCATGAACAGGAGGAAGAAAATAAGGTTGGGTATCCAGTGTGTGCTGATAACTGTGCCGGTGTCAGCTCCCATCCCTGTAAGGCCCACAATAACCCCAAGTCCTGTATAGATTAAAATTATGGAAAGTCCGAAGATAAGTCCTTTGATTACGGCCATACCCCTGTTGGAGCTTCCCTGCATAAAGAAGGAGACCGTCATCGGGATCATAGGGAAAACGCAGGGAGTAAGGATGGCGGCGAGGCCGGCAAGGAAGGCGATGAGGAGGAACAGAAACAGAGAGTCCTTTTGTTTCTCAGGTCTTGTTAAATATTCATCCGGAGTAACGGGGGTAATTCCGGTTTCTGTTTCTGCAATAGTAATATCCTCTGCCGGTAGTTCCGTTGGAGTGGAAGAGGCATCATCCTCTTCAGAAATTATGGTTTGCGTGCTGCCCTCTTTATCAATGGATTTTTCAGCCACTGTTTTAGTGCCGGTCAGAGCACTATTCCCGGGGAGTTTAAATGAAAATTCCTGCTGGTAGGGGGGGAGACAGGTTTCGTCGTCACAGCACTGATATTCTACATATCCCTTAATTTCAACCTCTTTTGAAGAAGCAACCTTTATCTTCTGCATTAACTCAACAGTCTGGTTGTACATTCCCACGTTGAACTGAAAACCAGGATCATATTTAATTAACGGTTTTGTGAGTTCAACCAGTTTACCTTCAAGCTGGAAATCATTGTTAAGTTCAAAATTAACAGAGGTGGGGATGGGGCCTTCCTGTTCCAGCTTGATGGCATACACATGCCATGGTTTTTCAATAGTACCGGTAAAATATAGCTCATGCATGCTATTTCCCCTGTCTTCCGACCGGAAATTCCAGCTAACCGGATTCTGGAAGAAGAACTGGGAATAGGCGGAAAGGGTGATTAAGAAGAGGGCAGAGAGAAGGAGTATTTTTTTCATTAATTGTTGATAAATAATTATTAACTGGTTTGATGATAGAGTTGGAGGAAAAAGAATTGAGTATTTGAGTATTTGATTAATCGGGTAATAAACTTGCTGGTCATGTGCTCATTTACTCAAAGTGTACGGCAGTGTGTCTCTACTCAATTACTCAAATACTCAATTACTCATTTCCATTCCCTTTCAAAAATAAATAAAACAAAGGAATAAAATATTAATTGGACAACAAAGATAGCAAATATAAATATATACATACATTAATATCTGGGGTTTAACTATAAAATAGCATTCTTCCAGCCACATTAGAGGTTGGTACAAATTTTCAAATTTTATACGTTTATTAACTATGATTTCCCAGGTAAGGGTCTGTTTAAATAATAGTGTTGCGAGGAGGGAAAAGGCATAAAAATAAATTTCGAAATATTACGTTTACTATTTCTTTAATGTATTAAAAAAGGCTTAATAATGGTGTAATTAATAAATAAAATGGTATATTTGAACCATAAATCAATTCGTAATTATGGTTTTTGAGTATGATCTGAATAAGAGTTCAATTAATAAACAAAAACATGGAATTGATTTTGAGGAAGCTCAATCTCTCTGGTTTGATCATAACAGAGTAGAGATAAAGGCACGAACAGTCGGCGAGTTGCGTCAACTTTAATTGCCCGGTATAAAGATGAAATATGGTCGGCAGTTTTTACTTTAAGGAACAATGCAATAAGAATTATATTAGTCAGAAAATCAAGAATAAATGAAAAAGAAATCTATTACAACACAGGAGTTTGATGCAATATTTGATCGGGGAGAGGATATATCCGGATCTTTGGATATAAAAACAGCCAAACGCCCTGGATTGGAAACCAGGAGGGTCAGTGTTGATTTTCCCGAATGGATGATCAACAGTCTGGATCAGGAAGCGGCAAAGATCGGAGTTACCAGGCAGTCTGTTATAAAATTCTGGATATCGGAAAAGCTGAGGTCTGCATGAATAGTGTTTTTAGGGAAATCCGAAGAGATATAATCAATGCATTAATGCGGTGGAAGCCTGGGGAAAACAGAGAATCGTGTCAGCGGTAAAAGTCTTTCGGTTAATTATGCGAAATATGTTCCTGCAACCAGAATAAGATTTTCAATGAATAACCTGAAACAAGAGAATAGCTTGATTAATATACCGGTTTTTATGGACGATTGGACAGGGAAGATCATTGAGATCATTATCTGACCAACTTTAAATAACCAACCACCTCCTCTATCGCCGTCCTCACCTTCTTATAATCAATCTCCTGCCATGCTCTCAGCAAAGGGATGAAACCGGGATTATTCGTATTTCTGATCTTTTCCAGAAGCAGAAGGATCATTCCCCTGTTCCTGTCTTTCAGTTCTTCAACGAAACTATAATCGTTTCCCACTATAAGCTCTGTCATTTTCTGCAATAATTCCTCAGCATAGGTTTCCCTTTCAATCTCCCATCCTTGTTCTGAATAAACGATGAGAGGCAGCCTGTCGCTATATTCAATTCTGAGGTAGTCGTACTTTATAGTCCAGTCAATTCTGTTTGTTATTTCCGGCAAACTTAAATGCCGGTAAAATCCGTAAGATGGGTTTTTGTCCAGGCCATGTTCAAGTACCTTTTTGTCTTTAGAGCCTTTAAGGACTTTTGCCAGTAAGCTTCTGCCACCCTGCGCAATCAGTTCATCGGCTGCACGGAGAATGGCTTTGATTTCAGCGGTAGACAGACAGGTGACATCCCCGGTGTCCGGGTGAAAACGCACCCGAGGTTTATTTCTGCTCATGGTATTAAGATATTATCTATAACTTATTTATCATTATACTTCATATTGATATGCCGGAATTACACTGATCTTATAATCACCGGTAACCATTTTGTCTGTCTGATCCAGCGTAATGATCAGACCTTCTTTGAGACCGAAGAACCGGAGGGCGGAAATGAGTCCGTTTATCTCCCTCTCCTGGTTGTCGCCATTTATTTCGTAACTTACCTGGATGGCAAAATATTCTTCATTGAGTTTGTAAATGAAATCACATTCCGAGTGCCCATCTGAAAAGTACCAGATATTTTTTGTTTTTCTCCTGATACTCCAGTAAACGATATTTTCAAGTTTCCGGCCCATATCGCCTGATGCGGAAATGGATGCCACATTTACCAACCCATTGTCAACCACATATACTTTTTTCTCTGACAGCATTTGTCCTTTCACCGACCAGGAAAACCGGGGAATCAGATTTAGCATATAACACGATTCGAAGTATGATAAATATTCCAGTACGGTTGATGGAGATTTTACACCTATAACACTTGTCAGCTTGCTGGGACTGACAACTTTGGCTGTATTTGACATCATATATATACAGAGTTTTTTTAGTCCTGCAACATCCCGTATCGCATACCGGCTTGCAATATCCCGGTGAATAATATCCTCAATGAGAAAACTGAGTAATTCATTATTACCTGTTTTAAGGAATTCGGGAAAACCACCTCTTTCCAGAAATGATATTAAGCTTTCCTTATTGTGCTTTAAGGAATGAAATGAGCAAAATTCATTGTAGCTGAAGGGGAAAAGCTCCATGGAAATATGTCTTCCCGTTAAATTTGTACCCAGTTCGATGCTTAACATTCTCGCATTGGAACCGGTAATCATGATCCTTACCCCCTGTTCCAGTTTTTGCCTGATATATAATTCCCAACCCTTGATGAGCTGGACTTCATCAAAAAAGAGTATTTTTTTCATGCTCGCCCTGATAATATCATCGAGTAACGAAAAATCTCCTGTTGAAAATCCGTAAAGCCTGATATCAGCAAAATTGAAATAAAACACATCATCAATTTCATTCCTTATAAATTGATGCAGCAAAACACTTTTTCCGCACCGCCTTATTCCTGAAATAACCAGCGCATGAGAGGTGATGTCAGGTAAAGATGGTAATAATTCTCTGGTTGTGCCTAATTCAAAGGAGTATAGAATGTTCCTTTGATCTTCTGCAATCGCATTTAATTCGGAATATTTCATTATTAATAAAATAAATAAAGCATTACAAATATAATAAAAATTATGATATAAACAAAATAATATTGTTTAGATTTTTTTTGTCTGAAGATTGATTGGTAACGCGTTGTAAAACTGAACAATAGAACTTTTGTATATAAATGTGTTTAATTCTCAGAGATTCCTCGCCGGTAAGTGATAGAGATTTACTATTTTCATCTTTTGGATTTAAACAATCAGATCGTCATGTATGTCCCCACTTTTTAATTCAAATAATCCAACAATGAACACAAACCAATTAGAACCTAAAAGTATCGCACTGATCATTTTAGCAACAACCTTTTCCTGTTCCGGTTTACAAAAAGAGACAAACAAGGATGAGTTTCCAAACATCGTGTTGCTGATGGGTGACGATCACGGATGGGACGAAGTTGGCTACAACGGACATCCTTTTGTAAAAACACCGGTACTTGATGAGATGGCAGCCAGCGGTTTGCGTTTCGACAGGTTTTACTCCGCACATCCAAATTGTTCCCCGACACGGGGTAGTTTGCTTACAGGAAGGCATCCAAACCGTTATGGCACATTTGCTCCGAACTGGTCACTCCGTCCGGAAGAGATCAGTATCGCACATATATTGAAAGAGGCCGGGTATGTATCGGCACATTTTGGGAAATGGCATGTAGGACCGGTAAAAAAAGATTCACCCACCAGTCCGGGAGCCATGGGCTTTGATGAATGGCTGTCGCACGACAACTTTTTTGAAATGGATCCTGTGCTTTCCCGAAGCGGAGAAGCTCCTCAGAAGTTTGAAGGAGAAGGCTCTGAAGTGATTGTTGACGAGGCTATCCAGTTCATGCAAAAGTCAAAAAAACAGAACAAACCCTTTTTAGCAGTGGTCTGGTTTGGGTCGCCTCATGAACCATACAGCGGATTACCGGAAGATCTGGCACTCTATGAAATTCTCCCGGACAGCCTGAGTAATAAGGAAGTTGGTCTTACCTCCAATGAAACCGGAGAAAGGGTAAAACGGCCACTCAGGGATGTTTTACAGGAACGCTATGCGGAGATAACGGCTATGGACAGGGCGATAGGTAAATTAAGATCCTTCCTCAAAGACAACAATCTGAAGGAGAATACGTTGATCATGTATTGCGGTGATAACGGCACCTGTGCAACTGCAGCCGGCACAGGGTCAACACTCAGGGAGCAAAAGGGAAGCCTGTACGAAGGTGGTATTCGTGTCCCGGGTCTTGTGGAATGGCCTGCAGTTGTAAAGAAACCGGCATCAACCTCTGTTATCTCGGCCACCAGTGATATCTTGCCGACTCTGGCTGAAATAACCGGACAGCAACTGCCTGAAAGACCTGTTGATGGGATCAGCCTCGTCCCGTTTTTCCATGATCCGGCAAAACAACGGGAACAAGCTCTTTGTTTCTGGATCTTTGAACACAGAGATGCGTTTGGTGAAATGGCACAACCATACATTGATCCGGATCTGCAGGAAGGCACCACTCCGCTCGCTAAAATGATGGCAGGGAAATATACCCGTAGTTTCCGTAATTACCAATATGATCAGGTTTCAGAGAATGATTTTGCCGGAGAACGTGTAATATTTAAAGATAATTACAAGCTGGTAATTGAGGGAAGGACACCCAATAGCACGGGTTATGAATTGTATAATATTCAGAATGATCCGGGAGAGGAAAAAAACCTGGCTGATGAGAATCCTGAGATGGTGATGGAAATGCAGGCTGAGCTTCGCAGGTGGCAGGAATCTGTGTTAAATAGTCTGACTGGAACAGATTATAAATAGTTTGGTCGTCAGTCCGTGATTCGGAAATTCCCAATCCCGGTTCTTTGTGTGATATGGTAACCCTTGTTTAATGAAGCGTGGATAAGAAGTGAGGAACCTTAATATAAAAACCCAAACAACCACAACGATATCCGGTTCTGGTAAGCACACTCAACATTGTCTGCTGCAACATAGGCATTTTCGATCCCCGTGATCTGTTTTTGCGTTTTGTTTTTACCTCCGGTTTCGAACGTGAATCTCCCATCTGCCAGAAAATCGCCGGCAGAGATATACAACAACCGGTGGTCAACATGCAACTGGTTGTAAAAAAAGGTTTCCCGGATACTTCCTGCATTTACCTGTCCTTGTGTGAGCGCATAGAATAAATTTGGATTGTTAGCTTAGAAATTAATACGGGATAAAAAACTTTTGTATTTTTGCCTTTAATGTTCGACCAAAAAACCAGGCTTGCCCTCAAAAACGGCGAACCGGATGCTTTCCGAAAAGTTTTTCGCCTGCTTTATCCGCGTTTGAAGGGATATTGCAAACTCTTTATTGCCGATAAAGAACAGGCTGAGGATATTATCCAGGAAAGTTTCATTTCCCTTTGGGAGAAGCGGAAAACGATTGACCCGCTAAAATCTGTCGAGAACTTCATTTTTATTATTGTACGGAACCGTTGCCTGAATTATCTCCGGCAAAAAAATCTGGAAGAAGGGAAGATTAGCCTGGATAATATACAGGTTGCCGAACTTCAGTATTTATACAATTTAGATTTTAAACAGAAAGAAGAAAAAAGCCTGGAAGAATTATTGATACAATCGTTTCAGCAAACCATAGATGAACTTCCTGAAAAAATGAAGAATGTCTTTATTAAATGCAAAATTGAAGGGAAAAAACAACAGGAAGTAGCTGATGAACTGTCTATCAGTATAAAAATGGTTGAAAAACACATCGCAAAAGCCAAAGAGCACATTCGTGAGAAACTGATTAATAAATTTCCGGAATTGGTTATTATAATTTCTTTGTTGATTGATTGAGGCACCAATGACTCTTGTCTTCCCTATTCAACGCTGGCAGAGCCAGGTTTTGCACATGGGTAATTATTACCAGAAGTTAAATATATTTCACTAAAGTTACGGTAAGTAAGACCAAACTGCACGGAAGTTTCGGTTGATAAGACCTGTCCGGTGCTTTTCAACCGGACAGCGTCGGAAAAGGGAACAATGTACTGTATCTTTTAAGACAGCTTTTTTTTCAACAAAATAAGCTGTCTTTGAATTTTTAGACAGCCTCCAGGCATGCAATCAAGAATTTTTCCCGTAAATTTCTCTTTGAATAAAAAATTTTCCCGACTTTAGAGGGTAGGGTTTTATAAAAAAATATTGTATTACTATTAGAAAATATATTATGGAACCGATCATTAAAAAATACCTGGAAGGTATTGCAACAGATGAGGAGCAAAAGAGTCTGCTGGTATGGCTGCGGGACAGGAGAAACCGGGCATTGTTTAACAAGGTTAAGTCTGAATGGAGAGATAGCGTCGACATAATGAACTTTCCCGGAGGAGGAGAGGAGAGTTGGAATAATCTTCAGGGAAAATTATGGCAGAAAAGTTACCATGCATTGCAGATATCCGTGAGAATGCAAATCATCTTCAGATATGCTGCTATTTTCCTTTTAATGCTGACTGTAGGCGCTCTTACTTATTTATTCAATAATCGTTTGCAACAGATGGCAGATCTTAGTACCAGGGTTATTGCCGATAATGGGCAGATATCAAAAGTTGAAATGCCTGATGGCTCCACACTTTGGCTGAATTCAGGTTCGGAAGTGGTATATAATAACCGGTTTGCTTCAAAGAACAGGGAAATTGCACTTCTCGGTGAAGCTTACTTTATCGTTTCAGAAAACGCGGAACTTCCTTTTATTGTTACGTGTAATGATATCCGGGTACAGGCACTTGGTACACAGTTTAATATATCAGCTTATCCCGGCACTGAATTTATAAATATTGCGCTGGAAGAGGGATCTGTAGAGCTGAAGAATACGGCAATAAGAAACTTCCGGTATGTCTTAAAACCCGGGAAAATGGCCAGGTTCAGTACATCCAACGGGAAGTTCGATGTGGCAGATGTCAATATTACGAAATATACTTCCTGGAAAGACGGCATTATCCATATTTATGACCAGCCATTCATTGAGGTTATAAAACGATTGGAATTGCGTTACAATCAGAAGTTTACATATGAAGAAAAGGTGAAAGATTTTCGCTATACCTTTACTATTAAAAATGAATCGCTGGAAGAAATTATCCGGTTGATGGAGAAGATCACTCCGGTAAAAGCCATTCAGCAGGAAAATGTCATCATATTCAGATTGGATAAAAATAAAATAAGAAAAACCGGTTGATAAAAAAAGCCGGTAATGCTGTAACACTACCGGCTCAACTTATCATCGGCTAATGATAAGTATTGTTTAATTCTAAAACACAGTAAAACTATGAAAAAAAACCGAATGAAAAGGGACATTGTGCCCTTTATTTCAAAAAAACTTCTACTGATCATGAAACTAACGTTAATATTATTTATGATTGGTTTTCTGCAGGTTTCAGCGGGTCTTTACAGCCAGTCGGCGAAACTGACCCTTGAAATGAGCAATGTAAAAGTAATGGATGTATTGGACGAGATTGAGAAGCAATCCGAATTCCGTTTTGCGTACAGTTCAAAATACATCGACATGGACAGGAGAGTATCGGTTCAATTAACAGAAAAAAGCATTGAAGAAACACTTCAGAATGTTTTTGGAGGAACCGGTGTGGTTTATGTTATTGATGACCGGCATATTCTTTTATTTCCGAAGACGTTGGATGCTCAACAACCCCGGAGTATTACCGGAACGGTAACTGACCTGAACGGTGATCCGGTAATCGGGGCTACCGTGTTGGTTAAAGGAACTACACAGGGAACGATTACCGATACTCAGGGAAAGTTTTCGATAACAGATGTGCCGGAAGATGGGGTATTGGTGTTTTCGTTTGTGGGGATGAAGACGCAGGAAGTTGATGTCGCTGGCAAGATATCGATTGATATTATTATGGAACAGGAAGCCATCGGACTTGAAGAAGTGGTGGCAATTGGTTATGGGTCCATGCGAAAAAGAGACCTTACAGGTTCTGTTGTGAAAGCTAATCTTGAAACTTTCAGGGAATCTCCCAATGTTTCAATTATTCAGTCTTTGCAAGGTTCAGTACCAGGATTGAGCGTGGGACAGGTAAAATCTTCCGGTGAAAACCCCAGTATTATTATCAGGGGACAAAATACTATTGATGGTCTTAATAATACACCTTTAATTGTATTGGATGGTATTATTTTCAATGGAAGCCTTGTCTCCATAAATCCTGCTGATATTGAATCTGTTGACGTTCTGAAAGATGCAAGTTCAACGGCAATTTACGGTTCAAGGGCAGCAAATGGTGTTATTCTAATAACCACGAAAAAAGGGGAAAGCTATGGAAAGCCGATCTTTAATTATACTGGATCCTATTCAATTCAGACTCCTGCTCATGATTTCGAGCCATTGAACCGCCAGGAATATATTGACAGAAACAGGGATATTTATTGGCAGCAAGGATATCTGGCCCCGGATTACATACAACCTAATCCTGATTTTGACCCATCCACCAAGTGGGTACACCCCCGTATTATAGAAGGTTATTTTGACGGTACTGATTTTAATTGGTGGGATGCAGCTACACAAACAGGTCATATTCAAAACCATAACCTGAGTATGCGTGGAAAAAATGAGCAGACATCTTATTTTATTTCAACTGGATACACGGATCAGCAAGGCTTTGTAATGAATGATGTCTATAAAAGATTTTCGATCCGGTTAAATGTTGAAAATAAAATCCTGGATTGGTTTAAAATAGGAGTTCAGTCGTATGTCACACAAGGAGATTATTCAGGGGCGACTCCTAATATGAGATACATTATGTACATGAGTCCATTAACTACACCGTATGATGAGAATGGAGAGTTAGTATATTATCCTATGGGAGGTGGAGCAGCCTGGAATCCATTTTTCAGTTCCGAAGCAATCGATTCTGATAAAAGATTGGACCTTTTTGCTAATTTTTATAGTGAAATTGATATTCCGCATATAAAAGGATTGAAATATCGATTTAATTATTCTCATAACTATCGGATATCTGATCATAATAATTCGAGTAAATATTCCAGTAATTTCACAGGAGGAGCATATAAATATCATACAAACTCTTACGACTGGACTTTCGATAATATCATAAACTATAAAAAAACTATTAATAATAACGACATAGATATTACACTTGTAGCAGGAAGGGAAGAACGCGAATATGATAATACAAAAGCTGACGGACAAATATTTACCAATATTGACCTGGGATATAATAATCTTAGCGTAGCGGAAAATCAATATATCTATTCGGAAGCATGGAATGAAAGTAGTTTATATTATATGGGACGCTTACACTATACTTTTAAGCAGAAATACCTGGCGACATTTACCGTTCGAAGAGATGGGTTTTCTGGTTTTTCAGAAAAGAAAAAATTCGGTGTTTTTCCATCGGGAGCTGTTGCATGGGTAATGAGCGAAGAAGATTTTTTTAAAAACAATACTTCTTTTATTGAATATCTGAAATTAAGAGCTTCGTATGGAACAAACGGAAACAGGACGCTAGGTCGTTATGGAACACTTGCAAGAGTTGAAGCAAGCCAACGTTATGTATTTGGAGATGGCGTTACTCCTTCAATCGGACAAGGGATAACAACTTTAGCAAATTCAGATCTTACATGGGAAACAACTACAGGTGTTAACCTTGGAGTAGATTTCGCCATTCTGAATCAAAGAATAAGGGGAAATATTGAATACTACAATACGAATACAAAGGATATACTTTATAATATAAATATTCCAACGATCACCGGATATTCCAGTATAACTAGCAACCTTGGAAAAGTGCATAATCATGGTGTGGAATTTTCAATAAACAGCACAAACATCAGAAAGAAGGATATTACATGGGATATGGGTGTTAACTTTTCATTGAACAGGAATAAAATAGTATCCATACTTGGTATGGATAATGATGAGGATGGAAAAGAAGATGATTTAGTTTCCAACGCTTTATTCATTGGCAAATCTCTTGGTGCAATTTATGACTATTCAATATTAGGACTATATCAGATCGGAGATGATATTCCTGCAGGTTATCTGCCTGGGCAGCATGTTAAAGAAGATTTAAATAATGATGGATTATTTACTCCGGAATTTGACAGAAAGATTCTGGGATATAAGGACCCGAGTTATAGAATCAGTATTATTAACTCAATTCAATTTAAAAACTGGTCGCTGAATATTTTTGTCAACTCTATTCAGGGTGGGAAGAAATGGTATTTTGCACAAAATGATCCAACCAGAAATATTGGTGCAGCTGATAATATTACAAATAATAATGCATATAAATGGGACTGGTGGACACCTGCAAATCCTAATGCTGAATATCAGCAACTTTTTCAGACGGCTCCAATTGCTCCTACTGTTTATAAACAAAGAAATTTTATAAGATTACAGGATGTATCGTTATCTTATAATTTTAACAATAGTGTTTTGGATCAACTAGGATTCCGGGATTTTAAAGTCTATATAAGCGGAAAAAATTTATATACATGGACCAAATGGCAAGGTTGGGATCCTGAAACCGGAGAAGGGTACGAGAAAGATGGTATTCCAGTACTCCGTAGTATAACATTTGGTGTTGATTTAACATTTTAAAATTAAAACATTCTTATCATGAAATCTTTAAAACCACTATTAATAATCTTTATTGCATGTATTTTAACGTCATGTAATGAAGAAATGATTCTGCAGGAAATACCTCTTGACTTTTATAGTCCTGAAAATTCCTATCGGACACCGGAACATTTTGAAGCAGCAATAACTAATCTGTATGCCTTGACACGTGAGGTATATTATTATAAATCCAGTAGTTATGTTCAATCCTTTCAGTATGGGACAGACTTTGGTCGCGATGCAAGAAATCCCGGGGATTATAGCTTTGCGAATTATCCCGCTCGTTTAACATCCTCTTCGGGCTATGCAATTTATTGGTGGCAAAATATGTATGCACTGATCTCTTCTGCAAATGTAATTCTTAACCGGATAAAAAATGCTGATTTTCCTTCTGAACAGGAAAAAAATGCAGTTATTGCTGAAGCAAGATTTTTCAGGGCATTTGCATACAGGATACTTTCCTATACCTATGGGGGAGTTCCTATAGAGCTGGAAGAAGTAACTTCTCCCAAGAGAAATTATACAAGAGCTTCCCGCGCAGAAGTATATCAGCTATGCATTGATGATCTGACTTTCGCAACAGAAAATCTTCCGGATGTAACTAACGTAAAAGCTGACGGAAGAGTGAGCAAAGAAACAGCATATCATTATATTGCTGAGTTGTATTTAGCAACTCAACAATGGGATAAGGCAATCAGCGCTGCTTCCCAGGTTATTGACAATCCAAATTTTCATCTGATGACAGAAAGATTTGGCCGCAGAACAAATGTGACACCACGGGATGTGTGGTGGGATCTCTTTCAGAGAGGAAATCAGAATAGGAGCAGCGGAAATAAAGAAGGTGTTTGGGTAGCCCAGGTTGAATATAACGTACCTGGTGGAGGAGATAGTTATATAAATGAAAGAATATGGTGTTGTTTGTACTGGAATATAAAAGATCCTGACGGAGTTATGGGTTTTATTGGTCCTACATCACAAAATTATGGAAGAGGAGCTGGATCATTGGGGCCTACAACATATTGGGCAACTACTATTTGGTTAAGTGACTGGAATAATGACTTGAGAAATAGTGAATATAATTTGGTCAGGGATTTTGTTTATGATAATCCAAAATCAAATTATTATGGAATGAAAGTGAGTGAATTCCCTGCCACTAATCTTGACCGCCGCAAAGATTTCTATCCTTTCCAGTCTAAAATAACAACTCCCGGGGACCATCCTGATGAATTATATGCAAATAAGGAAACAGGATTGCTTTTATCAAATGCGAGGGTAACATATTGCGACCAGTATTATGCACGTCTCGCAGAAACCTATCTGTATCGTGCAGAGGCTTACCTTGGAAAGAATGATAAAGTTAAGGCTGCGGAAGATATTAATGCAGTTCGGACAAGGGTAAATGCAACACCGGTTGATCCTGCAGACGTTGATATTGATTATATCCTGGATGAAAGATTAAGAGAACTTGCCTACGAGGAAAGAAGACGGCTTACACTGGCAAGATTGGGTATGATATATGAAAGAACATCCAAATACAACGATTATGATGATGGTCAGACAATCCAGCCATACAATGAATTGTACCCTATTCCTTATAGCGAGATCGAAAGAAATACTGAAGCAGTCCTGGAACAGAATCCGGGATATGATGAATAAGTTATGGTTTTAAATTTATGTTTAAAAAAGTAATCTTACCAGTTTTATTCCATCATAGATACAATTAGTTGAACGCCATCTCATGGTTTGATCAATCTTCCTGTTCCTGAATTAGTGAGCAGGAAGATTGAGATGGTGTTTGAAAATTTCACAAATAATTATTTTTTCTGTAATTTTTTTTAATTTAAAATTAAAATAAAAAAATTTCTCCTTATGGGTTAATTTAATATAACTTATTTTTAGGTATTGTAAGTTGAAAAATCTAACAACTCATAATTTTGAAAAATAAACTCTTATTAATAGTAATCTGTATTATTGTCTCTTCTTGTCAAAATAAAGAAGATAATAGTTTTACATCAACAAATAGTAAATTCAGGGTAAGAGGCTGGAGTATCCAGACAAACTGGGAAGATCAGATTGATATGGTATTGGAGGCGATAATAAACTATGATATTAACCATTTCCAGTTACTGAGTGATATCATTATGAACTTAAAAGATGTTAAAGATCCGGTAAAACAGGAACTGGTCAACAGGACAATAAAAAAAGCACATGAAAAAGGGATAAGGGAAGTTGTGGTGTGGGATCATGCATTATACAATCTGGATTATTATCCTGCACAATTCAGAATTTCCCCGGATGGATTGATTAACCTCGACGATCCGGAATTCTGGGAATGGCTGAAACAGGATTATAAAAGCATGCTGGCACTATTGCCTGAGGTGGACGGGATTGTATTGACATTTATTGAAACAGGCGCCAGAGCAGAATTGCAATACTCGGAGAAATTACTCACTCCCGCAGAGAAACTGGCTGCAGTTATTAACGCAATTGCTGATGTCGTAATAGACGAAAATGGTAAGAGCCTTTATATACGCACTTTTGCTTACGATAAAGGTGAGTATGACAATATCACATCCAGTATTGACCTAATTAAAAGTGACCAGGTTATCCTGATGATGAAGGAAACTCCCCATGATTTTTACCTTACTCATCCTAATCTTGAACTTGTCGGAAAAATCAATCGCCCTACTATTGTTGAATTTGATTGCGGAAATGAATATAACGGACAAAATATTGTCGCGAATACCTGGCCTGAATATATTGAAAGACGCTGGAAAGATTTCATGCAACGCCCGAATGTTATTGGTTATGTCGCCCGTGTGGACAGATTTAAATCATCAATATGTATTGGAACTCCCAACGAAATTCAGGTTTATGCCCTTGATTGCTTTACAAAAGACAGTACTCTTACTGCCGATGATGTTTATGATAGATTTACAGGTTGGAAATATGGGAAAAAAACTATCCCCTTTCTCAAACCCGCTTTTAAGATGGCTTATGATATTAATACAAGTATTTTTTATACACTCGGATTGAACACAACAAATCATTCAAGGCTTGACTATGATTACAGATCCATATACACCCGGCAGGTTTCTGAAAAATGGAAAGAGGATAAGATGATTTATGTAGCACATGGAGTTAACAAAAGTTTTCATGCTTATAAAGATTTGATTAATCACATTTCTCCTGCGGAATATAAGTCGGTTAACTTCAGACATAATAAAAAAGAGATGGGAGAGATATTCGAAGAAAACTGGTTGGAGGATAAAGAAATAATGAACGAAGAATATTTGAGATATATTGTAGCTGAAAAGAAATATGGTGTAATTCTGGCAGACAGTGCATTAAGTATGATTAAAAATGCAGAAAAATATATTACTGATAATAAGGCATTTGATAATGTATTTAATTGTTTTGAAAGGACTTCCCTGACTGCTCATATCAGGGCATCCACAGCCAAAGTGTACTATGCTTCCAGAATATCATCAAGAGGTAAAAAATTTAAAACTGATTGTATAAACAGAATATTGGAGGAAAGCCTTGAAGAAATGGCAGTGGATGCTGAAAAAATTAAGAATTACACTAAAACAGTACCAATTGGACAATGGGATTGGAAAAGCGATGTGGTGGTGGCTGAAAGATACAGGAGAGCGGTAATGGAAGGGGAAAACGAATTATTCAGAAATATCATATTTAATAAGGAAAACTAAAAAATAATTAAGCTATGAAAAACAATCGCAGGAACTTCATTAAACAAGCCGGATTGACCGGATTAACTTTTGCAGGAGCTGGCTTTTTCGAAAGTTTTACCCATAGTCAGAAAGAAACTGAGTATCCCAATCTTCCCGATCGTATTAAACAGTATCAGAATACAAGGATACAGCATTTTAACATGGCCGTGTATGCTGCCCCCAAATTACCAACCGTACGTATAGGTATAATAGGACTGGGACAACGTGGCCCATCCCATCTCCGCACAATGAGCTACATTGATGGTGTGGAAATAAAAGCGCTATGCGATCTGGTGCCGGAAAAAGCTGAAGCAGCCAAAAAGAAACTCGAAGGAACAGGACATAATCCTGATTTGTATGCAGGAAGCAGGGATGAATGGAAAAAACTATGTGAGCGAGATGATATTGACCTGGTGATAATAACTACTCCCTGGTATATGCATGCTGAAATGGCAATTTATGCCATGGAACATGGGAAACATGCTGCTTCAGAAGTTCCTGCTGCAGGGACAATTGAAGAATGCTGGCAACTGGTGGAAACCTCGGAAAGAACAAAGAAACATTGTATGATGATGGAGAACTATGCCTATATGGAATTTCAGTTATTAATGCTGAACTTGGCCCGCCAGGGATTCTTCGGGGAAATAGTTCATGGAGAGGGAGCCTACAACACCAGCAAAATGAAGAATAACTTCTCCAGATCATTATACTGGGATATGTGGTGGCTCAAACAATATGCCTGGAGAAAAGGGAATATATACCCTACCCATGGACTTGGACCAGTGGCTTTAATAATGAACATCAACAGGGGTGACAGACTAGACTATCTTGTTTCCATGGAAAGCAATGATTTCATGATGAACGAAAAAGCAAAAGAGCTTGCAAAAACGGATGACTTTTTTAAACCCTTTGTCGGAAAAGATTACCGGGGAAATATGAATGTTACGACCATCCGTACCAAACTGGGGAAAACAATAATGCTTCAGCATGATGCAACATCGCCATCTCCTCATAACCTCATCCATGGAATATATGGTACAAAAGGAGCAGCCCTTTTCGACCCTGCACCACCACGTATCTCTACCGGAAATCATAAATGGGTGGAACAGAAAGAATTCGATGCAATTAAGGAAAAATATACCCCTGAGATCACAAAAAAAATGCGGGAAGTAGCCAAAAAAAGCGGGCATGGAGGATCCGATATACAATTATGCTGGAAACTTATCGACTGCCTGCATAATGGTCTCCCCCTGGATCAGAATGTCTATGATGCGGCAAGCTGGAGTTCCATTGTCCCTCTGAGTGAATGGTCTGTCCGCAATCGTTCAAACTCTATTGATATCCCTGATTTTACAGCAGGTGCATGGAAAACAAACAATCAAAATATGGATATAAACCTCGAAAGAGGAGGTACTACCAAAGTTTTTGGTCTGGAGTAAGTAACCTGGAAATTAACAGCGACAGGTTTACTTAATTTCTGTGACAGAACAATATCACTATCAAATAAAACATCTCTATTCCGTAATTAAATGATAAAATTTAAACATACATTTTTCATATTGTTCATATGGTTAATATCATCCGACTTATATGCACAAACCATTACCACGGCTACATTACTCGATGAGCTAATAAACCTGGAACGATTAACTGAAATTTCTGAACCTTCATATAAGATTTTACATTTCACCTCTTATGACAGGAGAAGCAAAGGTAAAAGTCCTGACATGGAAGGATGGTTCCTGAACTCCGATGGTTTTGGGAAAGAACCCATACCGAACTTTGAAATGATAGTTGAAGAACCTGATCAGGATAATATAGGAAAGTATTTAATCTGTGATGTGGAGGGACCCGGTGCAATTATCCGTACCTGGACAGCGAAAATTACAGGCGATATAGCAGTCTATCTCGACGATAATATCGAACCATTATATAAAGGACCGGCAGAACCTTTTTTGATACACACATACGATGCCATTCTATTTAATGAAGAACAAATTTATGGAAGCACTTTTACTCAATTTTTTTCAGGTTATTATCCTGTCCCTTTTACTAAAAGATGCAGGATCGAATGGATAGGTGATATAAATAATGCGCATTTTTATTACGTTCAGATACGTCAATATAAAAGTGATACGCCAATTCAAACCTTTTCCGTAAACGATATAGAAAATGACGCTGAAAGAATAGGTAAAATAAAAAATGTTCTTTCCGATCCCTGTCAGAATATCCCTGTTACATCAGAAAACCAGGTCTCCATTAATACTTCCATCAAAGCAGGTGAAAGTACCAGAATTCTTGAGCTGGGGGGAACAAAAGCAATTGAGAGAATAAAAATAAAAGTATCTGCTGAGGATTTGTCAAAGGCTCTTCGTCAGAATATTCTAAGAATATCTTTTGATGATCGTCACTGGGGACAGGTTCAGGCACCTGTAGGAGACTTTTTTTGTTCCGCACCAGGAATTAATCCTGCTAATTCATTACCCTTTACTGTAACTCCTGACGGATATTTAATCTGCCGTTTCGTTATGCCGTTTAAAGAGTCGTGCCGGATATTTATTGATAATTATTCTGATCAGGCTTGTGAGGTTGAAGGGGAGATCACTTATAGTACATATGAATGGAAGGATAATATATCCATGTATTTTAATGCCAAATGGAGAATTGATAATAATATTACTGCAACTAATAATCCTCCAAAAGATCTGATGTTCATAATGATAAATGGTACTGGAAGGTATGTTGGAACAGGAGTTTTTCTGATGAACCCGGCTGAAGCCCCTTCCCGTCATGGAAGTTGGTGGGGTGAGGGAGATGAAAAAGTTTATATTGATAATATCGATTTTCCAACGGTATTTGGGACCGGGTCGGAAGACTATTTTGGTAATGCATGGGCTGCTGAACATTTATTTAATTATGCTTTTATCGGGCAGCCCAGGAATGATGGCCCGGGAAACAGAGGTTTTGTTATTAATTACAGATACCATATTATTGATGATTTCCCATTTAATAAAAATCTTCATTTTATGATTGAACTTTTCCATCAGGATTCTATACCGGGATTTTCATACGGACGAATTGTTTACTATTATTCTTTACCGGGTTCTTACGACGATCACCAGGTTATTTCCCATGATGATGTTCGCGTGTTGAAAATGCCTGAAACATTTCATCTTAAAGCTTTTAAAGGTTCACGCAACTTTTTATTTCACGAAGCTGAGTCAGTCGTTGTCAACAATAAGAATGTAAGTATTGAAAAAGGACCACTATGGTCAGAAAATACTCTGATGGTATGGAAACCTGAAAGGAAAGGGGAAAAACTTATTTTCACTATCCCTTCACACAAGGAAGGAAATAAAATGAGGATTATGTTGACTTTAAGAGGTTCCCCTTTGGAAGGGAAATTCTCCGTGTTATTAAATAATATTTTAATAAAAGAGAATGTGGACATGAATGAAAGCTATCATACATTATCAAAAAATATTCAACTGGACGATATCGACATTCAGGATCAAAATGAATTGGTACTTGTGTTTGAAGGAGAAAAAGATCAACAATTAGGTATTGACTTTATTTGGGTAAGAATAGATTAACTGATACAGTTTTTGAATACTAAGTTTAAACGAAAATGTTATTTAAAGAGTAAATTATGAAGTATATCAGAAATCCTCACATCAATTCTGAAATTCTACCTGTAGATATTGTGTTCCACCCTTCCTGGTGGTTTAAAAATGCGGGAATAACTTTTGATAAGGATTTTTTTTACCATCCTTTAAAGAGGGTGGAAGTGGAAAGATCTATGGAGCGTGAATTGTATGAAAGGTTTGGAAAATTCGGACTGGGGAGAGACAGGTTAAAGGATATGCCCGTCATTGGAGCAGTTCATAATGCAGCAGGATATTTGCTGTCTGAAATGCTGGGGTGTAAAATAGTTTATGAGGAAGGAGGCCCTCCACAGGTTATCCCTGCCGGATTCGAAAAACTGGAAGTAGATGTGGAAGCTGTATTCCAAAGCTCTGCTCTTAAAAGGTTAATAAATCTCAAAGATAAACTTAAGACCAGATACGGATATGTAACCGGTGATATCAACTGGGGGGGAGTGTTGAACCTGGCTCTCGATGTGATTGGAGAAAAAGTTTTTATGGATTTTTATACAGATCCGGAGGAAACAAAAAAGCAGTTTCAATTATTGGCTAATGTTATTGAGAAGTTTGTAACAGGCATCTTGGAGGAAACCGGTACGAGTTCCATCTCGGTAAACCGTAATGTAATGCATATAGAAAAACCGGTATTTCTTCATTCTGAGTGTTCCCATACCATGATTTCCACGGAACAATATGAAGAATTTTTATTGCCTGTTGACCTTGAGTGGAGCAGGAAATTCCGTCCGTTTGGTATCCATTACTGCGGGAATGATCCCCATCGGTACGCTGATGTTTTCAGTAAGATAGATAACCTCGATCTTCTGGATGTAGGATGGGGAGGAAATGTAAAAAAACTGAGAGAAAAATTGCCTCATACCTTTCTGAATCTCCGGCTTGACCCGGTATCTCTGAATAATTATTCAGACGGGGAGTTGCGCTCAACTATCACACGTTTGGTAGATGAATCAGGGAATCCATATTTAACAGGAGTTTGCTGTATTAACATGGATGATAAAACAGAAGATTCAAAAATTAATACCATATTCCATACTGTAGATGAATTAAAGAAGAAATATACAGCAGGGGAAAGCATCTGAAACAAATACAACGATATAACATCATTAATTTTATTCATATGGTAACTTTTTACACTAGAGATAATAAATATTATTTCATTAACATTCTTTCCTGGGGCTTGTTCCTGGTATTATTTTCATGTAATATAAACAGAAATTCTCCCGATTTAGGACTGGCTGTTGTTAAAGAGGGCAGGTCCCGGGCATCAACTTCCCATGCTCCCGGAGGGAGTAATGCCGACAGATTGAAATACATCCACCCGGGTGAAACAGCTGTAATATTTGATGTAAAAACTACTGGCGTTATTAACCACATTTGGCTTACATTCAATGAAGAGCGCCCTAACTGGTTGGAAAAGGAAGGTTCTGCTTCACCTGCAGACCTGGTAATACGCATGTACTGGGATGACGCTGAGGAACCTGCGGTGGAAGCACCTATTGGTGATTTTTTTGCTTCCGGTTTTGGATTGCGTAGAGAAGTTAAATCGGCTCCCGTTCTGGTTGAGGGGGGTGATGGTTATAATTGTTACTGGCAGATGCCTTTCCACAAGAATGCCAAGATTACAGTTACCAACGATGGAGAAAAAGCAGCGAGGAGCTTTTATTACCAGATCGATTATACTGAATATAAAAGATTACCTAAAAATACTGCCTATTTCTGTGCACAATACAGACAGGAGTTTCCCCAGCAAATGGGTAAAGATTACTTAATAGTTGATATCGAAGGTAAAGGATGCTATATTGGAACAGTCATGTCTGTACGTTCACGTAGTCCATACTGGTTTGGGGAGGGTGATGCCAAATATTATATAGACGGGGAAGATGAACCTTCAGTATGGGGCACTGGCACTGAAGACTATTTCCTTAGTGCCTGGGGATTTACAGAGAACCTTAATCTTTATTCAGGGTGCAGCTATATGAGTAAGGGAGAAGAAGATCTCGGTGCAAAATATACACTTTATCGTTGGCATATAAAAGATCCTGTGCGATTTAATAAATTCTTCCGTTTTGAGATTGAACACACAGGTTGGATATCTGCCGACGAGACTGCCACAGGTGAAGTTGACGGTCATGTGGAAAGGGAGGACGACATGGCAACTGTAGCTTTCTGGTACCAGTTGGGGCAACCCAAACGTTTCTATAATTTACCATCCTCAAAGGAAAGAAAACTGCCTGACCTGGAAAAAGTCATTGAAGGAAAAGATATGATTTCATTCGTACGCCATTCTCCGGGGAAAGTTGAGTTACAGAAAGGTTACGATTGGACAGGGGAAGGACAAATTCTCTTCACTCCATCCACTGGAAATGCATGGATGGAAGCAGATTTTATGATCGAAGAGGAAGAATACGCAGGATTGATGATAAAAATGAGTCATTCCACTGATTACGGGAAATATAAATTGTTTATTGATGGAAAAGCTATGGCAAGAGTGCCCATGACTATAGATTTTGATTTTAATGATCCGAAAGCTGAAGTAAAAGTACTCAATTTATACTCTGAAATACTGGAAGTCTATGATTACTACCTTGGTAGCGCAATGCTGTCAAAGGGCAGGCATACCATTAGATTTGAGCAGGTGGGTAAAGATCCCTATTCTAATGGAAATTCTTTGGGTTTTGACTCATTCAGGTTGTTTAGACGATGGGACAGGAAACGTGTTTCCCTTGGGACGAACTCAGCAGCACAACTAAAAATATCCAATTAAATTATTTAAGACTATTCATTAACTCCAAAAGAGACAGTTATCTTAATCGTCTTTTTTGAATGATGCAATTTATTCAATTTGAGAGTAAACAAAAATACAAAGGAGAAACACACATAATAATGAAAAACACGATAAAAACGAAAATGGTAAAATTGAAACATTATTTAATATAGAACATAATATAGTTTTCCGTTAAGCCTAAGCCTTGGAACAAGAACACCATATAGAGGTTATATTCATGATAAAAAGAAAGGGAAAAATAGAAATGACAGGATTGTTAATCCTTTTGATAACATCATCTTGTTTCATGCCACAGGAAAGCAAAGAGTTAAAACTTGCACATTCACTTCCGGTGGATCATCCGGTGCATCAGGCCATGGATTTTATGGCCCGACGTACCAGCGAACTCTCAGACAAGAAGCTCACCATAACAGTTTACCCTTCCGGGCAACTGGGGTCTGAACAGCAATGTCTGGAGCTTTTGCAAATAGGAAGCCTGGCCATTACCAAAGTATCGGCTGGCACAATGGAAAGTTTTATCGATGCTTATAAAATTTTTGGGTTACCTTTTATTTTCCGTTCAAAGGATCATGTCTTTCAGATTCTGGACGGAGAGATCGGAAAGGAACTTTTATTAATTACTCAGAAAATATTGATCCGGGGCCTATGTTACTACGATGCAGGCTCAAGAAGTTTTTATACCAAAAACAAGCCAGTGGAAAAACCAGATGATATTTCCGGCTTAAAGATCAGGGTTATGCATAGTCAGACAGCTGTACAAATGGTACGGGCACTTGGTGGTTCTGCTACTCCCATTTCCTGGGGTGAATTATACACTGCGTTGCAAAGCGGAGTCGTTGACGGGGCAGAGAATAATTCGCCGAGTTTTTATACTTCCCGTCATTATGAAGTATGTAAGTATTACTCACTTACTGAGCACACTACAATCCCGGATGTTTTGGTAATTAGCCTGAAAACATGGGAAAAACTCAATCCGCAGGAGAAGGAATGGATTCAACAGGCAGCAGATGAGTCGGCTATAATTCAGCGAAAATTATGGGCTGAATCGGAAAAGATATCGCTTAATGAAATTGAAAAGGCAGGAGTCGAAATCAATTATCCGGAGAAAGAACCTTTTGTTAATAAAGTAAAATCTTTAATGGAAGATTACAAGAAATTTCCGGAGATATATTCCTACATAAAAAGAATAAGGAAGGTTGAGTAAAGATATTTGAATAATAAGAGGTAACAGGCCGGTGGCTTATGTAGCAACTAAATAATTTCAGAATTCCACAGCAACTTCAGAAATTGTTGTGCAGGAATTATTTCAACACCATTCAGGATTCTCGGGTACTTGTCGAGGGATACAACAATAGCTTTAGCTTCAGGGAAATCCTCAAGAAATGCCTTCAATCCCTTCAAATGACGGGATTTCACTTCTCCCGTTGCTTTTATTTCGATGGCGATTCTGCCATCGCCAATAATTGCATCTGCCTCGTATCCCGAACTTGTCCTCCAGTATGTAAGGTTTTCATGCGACTGAGAATAACTCAGCCAGGCAATCAACTCCTGTATGATAAAATGCTCAAATGATCGGCCAAATGCTTCCGATCCGGGCAGCAGGTTCTTTTTATTCAACAAATAATTTACAATGCCCACATCGAAAAAGTAAAACTTTGGTGATTGTATGGCACGGCGCTTTACTGTGGAAGTAAATCCCTGAATTAAATAGCCCGTCAAAGTATCGTTCAGAATCCCGAAATAATCTTTGACCGTCCGGTAGTCAATTCCGCAATCCTGTGCTATATTTTTGTAAACAATCATTTCGCCATTGCTGATTGCGGCAACCTCCAGAAACCGTGAAAATGATGTCAGGTTTCTCGATAAGGCTTCTTCTCTGATTTCTTCATTCAGATATACTCCTATATATGCACGAAACCGTTCCCATGGATTGTTTACCATATAATGCCGGGGGATCATCCCGTTGTTCACAGCTTTAATTAAATCGAAGTCGGGAATTTCGGCGCTTACCAGTGGAAATAATATTTTTTTCAACGCCCTGCCCCCTAACAAATTCGCCCCGCTTCTCTTTATCTTCCGGGGACTTGAACCACTAAGAATAAATCTTATTTTTTTGCTGTGAATCAAAGAGTGAACTTCATCGAGCAGGTGAGGCAATTTCTGAATCTCATCAATAATTACCAGGTCGCCTTCATTCATATAAGCAAGTTCCTGGCTGAGTATCGATGGCTGCCTTAAAAACCTTTCAAATTCATGTGCCCGTAACAAATCATAGTATCTTGCACCGGGATAAAGGTGCTGTAGCAAGGTGGTTTTTCCTACCTGACGTGCCCCCCATAAAAAGATGATGTCATTGTTCTCATCCTCCAGCGAAAGCATTCGCGAATACATAAACTTAAATGTTTGAGATTTCAATTTTGCCTCCATGTATATGTAGTTTTATCATGATAAAAATACACTTAATGTTGTAAATATACAATTTATTTCAGATTAAAGTGGTGCCACACGGATTTTTTTTGTTTCAGTGGATATTTAACGTAACGTGTTGGTAAACATTCAACTGTTATTGTCTGCATTTCTCCGGAAAATTAACGGGATATATATTTGTGCTGTTTTTCGGATACCTTATCGATGCCTTTACATGATAAACTGGTTGAACAAATCCGTTATTTCCGGTTGATTTTGTTCATAAGGGTAATCTTGCAGATATGTTTGTTGGACTGGAATTGATAAAATACTCTGATTGTTACAGCAAAAGTGAGTTATTTTACTGGCAGAGGGAAGAAAAAAAGCCCAGGCCGGGATCGATTACATAATTATAAGAAATGGAAAATTAACTCCGGTTGAAGTAAAAGCCGGAACAAGAGGTTCCATGCAAAGTATGCATATTTTTCTTGACAAAAAGAACTTGTCAGAAGGTATAAGATGTGCGCTTGAACCATTTTCAAAATTAGGCAGAATATTGGTTTATCCCTTATATGCTGTGTCCGGTTTTTGTAAGTAATTCTGCAGGTACTGGAGAGCGATATTCCCCTTGTGGAAAATGCCTTCCTGGCACTTGATAACATTGAAACGGGCTATCAAAATGAGATTCCTGTGATTTTTTTCAACCCTTATCTATGCGGACTGATAAAGGAGAGCTTTGGGAAAATTCAGTATTCAGGATACTCGCGGAGAAATATGATGCGGATGCTATTCATTATTGGAGAACATCTGCGGGAAATGAAATTGACTTTGTTTTACCTGGATTAAACAAACCAAAGGCAATAGAAGTAAAATATGATAAAATTAAATTCAACCCCTTAAAGTATAAGTTGTTTAAAGAGGTGTATCCGGATATCCCGTTGGAATACCTATGGATGTACCCATTCGGTGAGGATTTTTTCAGAAGGTTGGAATAATCATCATTCGGAAAAACTCACATACAGGCTTAAATACGGGATGCATTTTATGAAAGCAGCTTACTACAACTTCAGTATCCATTTATAATCAGTCCCTGATTCATAAGAAATAATTTCCAGCTTGTATCCCGGATAATTCTCAGTAAACTTTTTCTTTGAAGTTAATTTTATATTCCTGCAGTTCATTTTAACCCCATAAGCTAATCCGGATAATTTTGGAAAACAAATCCGGGAATATCCGATAAAATTGGAAAAACATTCCAATAAAGTCAATATTTATCGTGAGTTCGATATAAAATGAATAATCCTTATATTTGTTTTTCAAATATACCTGACCCCAATGAACCTCAATCCCGATGACCGGATCATGATCAAAAAACTCAAAGAGGGGGATGTCCTTTCCTTCGACAGGGTATATGAGAAGTATCATAAAAGGGTATATTATTTTGCGCTGAGCTATCTGAAAAGCAGGGAAGAGGCTGAAGAAATCGTCCAGGAAGTTTTTCTTAATCTCTGGAGATCACGGGAACAGATCAAAGAGTATTATGTGTTCAGCCGTTATATATTCAAAATCACTTTTAATGCAATTCATAAGTCCTTCCGCAAGCAGTCGTCCGACAGGAAACACATGGAGAATATCATTAAAGACATAGTGCTGGAGGATGATTCCACCAACATCGACTTGGAATACAACAACCTGATGGAGCTTGCTGACCGGTATATTGAAAAATTACCCCCAAAGCAGAAGAGCGTTTTTCTCATGAGCATTACAGAAAATCTTACGAATGAAGATATTGCTCAGAAGCTGAAGATTAGCAGAAAAACCGTGGACAATCATCTGAGCAACGCAAGGGCTTTCCTGAAAAAATCATTCATTGACGGCAGGCTGATTTCTGCTTTATTCTTTTCTCTTTTTCTGAAGTGAGGATTTACTAAAAGTGTTATTAACCACGAAGGACACAAAGTACGCACAAAGGACACAAAGGATTGTTAATTATGATATATCTTAGTGTCCTTTGTGTTATCCTTCGTGTCCTTCGTGGTTAAAAAAATCTTACGATTATCACAATCCAGAATAATTCTAAATAACCACCCAATCCGGGAAGTTTTCCACTATGCTGGATATTATATATAAATGTTTTTGCCGGATAAATTAAAATATGAGTATGAATGTAAATGAAAAGGTTGACGCACAGCTGTTAAAGCGTTATGTTGAAGGAAATGCATCTCCGGAAGAGAGTGTGATTGTTAAACAATGGTTTGCAGATGAAAACCTGAAAAGACAGTTATTTAACTTATCCGTTGATATGTGGGAAAAAATTCCACCGGATATTGAAATACAGGAACTGGATGGTTCACGTATCCTTGACCGTATTCACCACCGGATTAAAAGGGAGGAATCTGTATTTAGTAAGGAACAGGGGAAATTAACAATTTTCCTTGGTAAATTAAGTCGTGTTGCAGCAATTCTGTTACTACCGGCACTTCTGACCACTGTTTTTTTATACCATAGAATAAACACAATTTATAGTGACACTTCTTATTCAGAGATTTATGCCCCGGCAGGAACAAGGACTACCTTTCATCTTCCTGACGGTTCCACAGGCTGGCTGAACGGAGGTTCTGCCTTAAAGTTCCCTTCCCGTTTTCAGAAAAATTTCCGTAATGTTGAATTGATAGGGGAAGCGTACTTTCATGTTACACCCGGAAAAAGAAACCCTTTTATTGTCAGCACTTTCCATATAGATGTAAAAGTGCACGGCACTTCCTTTAATGTAATGGCTTACGCTGATGAACCGGTAACTGAGGTAACGCTGGAAAGCGGAAGCGTGGAGGTATTTAAAAAAATGGATGAAGACAGGGTGAGTATTGTAAAACTGAAGCCGGATCAGTCATTATCCTATAATCAGAAGAACGGAAATGTAAACCTCGTTGCCGGGCGTAGTTATGATAAAACAGCATGGATAGAGGGGAAACTGGTTTTCAGGTACGAACCTTTAAGTGAAGTTATTAATAAGATCAACCGGTGGTATAATGTAAACATACAGATCACTGACCCTGAACTGAAAGATCACATTTATTACGGAACGTTCCAGAATGAAACGCTGGAAGAAGCATTGAAGCTGCTGCAGCTTACCGCACCCATACGTTACAGGGATATGGGAAGGAAAAAGAATCCTGACGGAACGTTCGAAAAGAGGATCATTGAATTACAAAGCAGGAAAAAATAAAATGACACTCAAAATTATTAACTAAAAAATAAATGCCTATGACGTAAAACACCACAAAAAAAGAGGAAAGCGGGGGGCGCTTTCCTCACAATTCAGCAAGCTTTTCCAAAGCAAATAAACAATGGTATTAACCTTACTAAATCAATGTAAAGATATGAAAAAAAACAATTGGCAGGCAGGAGACCAACTAAGAAAACTACTCTCCTGTAAAATACTGAAACATATGAGAAATACACTACTACTATTGCTCATAACCTTCTTCCAGTCCTACGCAACCATTTCCTACTCCCAGACCACACTATTAAGCCTGGATTTAAAGGACGCCACTGTTGGCAGCGTGCTGGAGAAGATTGAAGAACAAAGTGATTTTTATTTTTTGTTCAATGCTAAACTCGTTGACATTGACAGGAAAGTATCTGTTTCTGTCAACAACCAGAAGATATTCCCCGTTCTTGACCAGCTTTTTACTAATACAAATGTGGAATATGTAGTATATAACCAGCAGATTGTGTTATCTCCCGGAGAATACATTGGCGGGTTGAAAAGTCAGGCTCAGCAGCCGAGGGTGATTACAGGGATGGTAACTGATGAGAACGGCGATCCGATGGTTGGTGTTACCGTAATGGTAAAAGGAACTATACAGGGAACTATTACCGATGCCGAAGGGAAATATTCGATTTCTAATGTGCCGGAGGATGGCATACTAATATTTTCATTCGTTGGAATGAAATCGCAGGAAGTTTCAATTAACAAACAACAAACTATTGACATCGTCCTGAGTATAGATAAACTTTCACTTGACGAAGTGATTGTAATTGGTTATGGTACTGCCCGGTTGCAGGATTACCCCGGGTCGGTAAGTTCTTTAAAAATGGACGGATCCGCTTTATCATTACTTCCTAATTTGAATGCCTTAGAACCATTAAAAGGGAATATTTCAGGATTGAATATTGGAGCTACAAACACAGCTGGAGGCGAGCCCAACATATTAATACGAGGGCAGAACTCAATCTATGGATCTAATAATCCATTAATTGTATTGGACGGAATAATATACTTGGGCAGCTTAAGTGATATTAACCCAAATGACATTGCCAGTTTTGATATTCTAAAAGATGCTGTTTCAGCTGCAGCCTTTGGTTCACGTTCAGCCAATGGAGTAATTGCCATCACAACGAAAAAAGGCAATATTGGTAAGCCTGTTATTACATATAATATGTCTTCAGGAATTCAATTATGGCAAAATCAACCAACATTAATGAAGGGTGAAGAGTGGATCAGCGTTGTAAATGCCCGTAATGGATATACCCCCGGAACCACAAACTGGGCAACTTCTGAAGGGCAATTAGCCAATTTTTATGCAGGGAATGAAACAGATTGGCTAGATAAAGTTACCCAAACAGGAGTTATTCAAAATTATCAAATTGCTGTTTCAGGTGCAGAACAGCAAGTGAATTATTACTTATCTACCTCATACAGTGATAACAAGGGAATAGTGGTAGGAGATAATTTCAATCGTATTTCGCTATTGGGAAAAGTAAATACATCAATTACTGACTGGTTACAAGTTGGATTGGATGCCAATTATTCCCGACGAGATTACTCAGGATTTGCTGCTAATATGCGTGAAGCACAAGCTTCGTCTCCATATGGGGTAATGTTCCGTGATGATCAAGGTAATCTCGAAAAATATCCACAATCTGGATCATCAATAAATCCACTTTGGGGCGTTGACGACGGAACTCGTGATAATAAAGATATCCGAAATAACTACCGCATTAATGCATATACAGTTATTGATGTTCCTTGGATTAAGGGATTAAATTTCAAGATGAATTTATTGTCATATGTGGATAAAAATCAAACCGGTAACTTCTATTATGAAAATTACTATGTTCTGGAAGGTGAAGGTCTGGAAAGATATGCGCCATCCACACTTGTCGGTTTCTTGTCCAAAGCAAACGGGAATATCAGTACATATAACAGTTCCAGTTATGTATGGGATAATATTTTGAATTATAAAAATTCATTCAAAAACCATATTATAGATGTAACATTGGTCGCAACAAGAGACCATTACCGGTATGAAGAATTAATTATGAAGGGATCTGATTTTGCTGCGAATGGAAACACTACTCTTGGAATGTGGGGTTTACTTAAGGCAACTGTTCAGAATATTGATATGAATGGAGTTGAACGATCCAATGTTGGCTATCTGGGACGTATAAGCTATTCATTTAACGGAAAATATTATTTCACTAGCTCTTACCGACGTGATGGAGCATCGGTCTTTGGAACAAATAGAAAATGGGGAAATTTTGCAGCTGCAGGTTTGGCATGGAGAATTACTAATGAGTCATTCATGAGAGATATAAAACTCTTAAATGATTTGAAAATAAAGTTATCACTGGGTCAAAACGGCAATCAGGGAATTAGCCCATATGCAACTTTGTCAACTATTACAAATGGTGCGGCTGCTAATTTTGATTATGAATTCTCAGATGCAGAAGGTATTCGGAATTATGGTTTATATCAAAACGCTTTAGGAAATTATGATCTGGGATGGGAGAAAACGGAATCATGGAATACTGGTTTTGAGTCAATATGGTTGAAAAGGCGATTATTTGTTGATATGGACATATACTTTTCAAAAACGACAGATCAGATTTTTATGCGTCAAATTCCTGTCATGACAGGATTTACAACCATAAATACCTCAATGGGACAGGTAAATAATTCAGGAATAGAATTAACTGTAAAATCTATAAATATTCAAACAACAAATTTGAGGTGGAATACCATTGTTACTTTTTGGAAAAACAACAATAAACTAATAAAGCTTTATGGTCAAGATGCAAACGAAGATGGGAAAGAGGACGATGATATTGCCAATAGTCTCTTTATAGGAAGGTCATTGGGAACGATATATGGTTATCAACAGGATGGAATTGTGCAGGAAATTGACACTGAATATATAACCCTTACCGGAAGTGCTCCTGGAGACCCAAAATATAAAGACATTGATGGAGTAGCAGGAATTACTGCAGACGATAGAATATTCTTAGGGAATGATAAAGAAAATTTCAGATTGAATATAAGCAATAGTATCAATTACAAGAATTTTGAATTATATGCTAATATTACTGGCGTTTTCGGAGGAAACAAGTATTATTTAAAAAGTAACCCATATGCATTCAAGATCGCTGGAACCGGTCGAAATATTGATAATATGATATATAAACCATATTGGACTCCGGAAAATAAAAGTAACGTTTATCCTTCGGCAACTTATGCGGGTGACAGTCGTTTTATGGGATTACAATCACGCGGATTCGTAAGATTACAGGACGTATCCTTGTCATACTCATTAAATCCTTATTGGCTTAAAGCTGTCAGAATAAGTTCAATGAAAATATTTTTAAGCGCTAAAAATTTAGTTATCATCACAAAATGGGTTGGAGGAGATCCTGAAATAGGCGCTCCTGTTTTTCAGAATATAATGCCAGTTCCCTCCACCTATTTAATTGGATTAAATATGAGTTTATAAATAAAACTAAAATTTTAAGACATGAAAAAAATACTATATATAGCCTGCCTTGGAGGTTTTTTATTAATTATTTCCGCAGGTTGTGAGTCAGATGATAAGTTCTTGGAAGAAAATCCATTAACTTTTTATACTATCGATAATGCATTTTCAACATCAGCTCAAGTCGATCAGGTATTAATATCAAATTACTCTTATCTCCGCAGTTTATGGGCTAATCCCAATGGAGCACAATGGATATATGTATTTAGAGGCAATGGTACAGATATGTATGATGTGGCAAGTATTCGCAGTGGTTCCACTTTTAATAATTATGGAATTATTAATCCCGGCAACGACAATTTTTATCAAATATTTAATGCATGGTATCAGGTAATTGCCCGGGCTAATCTTGCTATATATGCAGCAGGATTACCTCAAGTTTCATGGGCGTCAGACACTGAAAAAGCTTATGCTATGGCCCAAGCCCGGTTTTTCCGTGCATTTGCTTACCGTAACCTGGCTGAACTTTTCGGTGGTGTACCCATTGTAACAGAAATTTCGAAGTCTCCACGTTATGATTTTAAACGGGCAACTCGTGTTGATACTTACCAATTTGCAATTGATGAGATGGAAACTATTGAAAATGATCTGCCGGAAACAACTACTAGTGGTGGAAGACTAGTTCGCGGGGCGGCACAACACAACTTATGTGAATTATACCTGGCTCTTGGCACCCAATTATCAGTCGAGGGGAAAGAAAGTGAAGCTCAGATTGCATTTACGAAATCAATAACCTATGGTAATAAGGTAATTGATGGAGGAATTTATTCTTTAATAACATCCCGGTTTGGTAAAAGGAAAAATGAGCAGTCAATATTTTTCAATGTATATAGGGGTGGTTCTGTAAATTCAATAGTGGATACAATATCATCAATAACTAATTATTACTGGGATTTATTTCAGGAAGGAAATGTAAACTATCAGGATGGAAACACCGAGTGTATTTGGGCAATGCAAATTGATTATGAAGCCTATAAAGCTGGAGATAAAAAATCGGTGTTACCTAATACGCGGGCTTATGGCCCTGTCCTTCGCATTCTTAGAGAACACATACTTGGAACATTGGAAGATGTAGGAGGTCGCGGAATTTCACAAATAATGCCTACTATGTATACCAGGGACAGCATTTTTGAAGGAGAGTATAGTGCAGACATGCGTAACTCTGAAGTCGTTCTTCGTAGAAGGTTTAAAGGAAATGTAGGTACTTCGCCTTATTATAAAATGGTTATTCCGTGGGATATATTTTATAATGGATCTTCAGATCCAACAACAAATATAGCCAATAAAAGCATGTGCTATCCAATATCATGCAAAATCTCAACCGATAAGTTTACCGGATTAAGTGATGGAGAAAATATGAGTAATCTCTTTCGGGATGATTATTTTATCCGCCTCCCTGAAACTATTCTGCTTCGTGCTGAAGCCAAACAACGCAGTGGTGATAAGTTAGGAGCAGCTGCCGACATTAATCTGCTGAGATCCCGTGCTAACTGCAGTTATATGGTAACCGCATCTGATATGGACGATAAATTCAACACCATTCTGGATGAACGTGCCCGTGAGCTCGTTTTTGAAGAATGCAGATGGAATACCTTACTCCGCATGGGGGGTGCAATTGCCGTTGACCGAATAAAAAAATATGCATACTGGCCTGTAGCACAGGCAAGCCTGAACTTCGACTATAATTTATGGCCTATTCCGCAAACTGTTATCGATACGAATCTGGATGTGGAATTAATGCAAAATCCGGGGTGGTAAGGTAAATAAATGTATATCTATAAAAATATTAAGAAGTAAAATCCATTAAATTAATACTATGTAACGATTAAAAAATAAAAAACAAAACATGAAAAAACTTATATTATTAATCGTATCATCAATCTTGGGGATCGCAGTATTTTCTCAAGATAAGGAATATTTAAAAGAGCTAAACATTCCATATTATGATACCAAAACAGGTGAATACGATAGATATATCAAAGAACAATGTCGTTTAGATATTTATTATCCACCAGAAGTCAAAAACTTCCCTGCAATCGTATGGTTTCACGGAGGCGGAATGACAACCGGAGATAAATTAAAATCCTTTCCCTGGGGCCTTGCTCAAAATAATGTTGCAGTAATATCTGTGAATTATCGTTTATATCCTGAAGTTAAATGTCCAAAATATTTGGAAGATGCTGCAGCTGCTGTAGCATGGGTATTCAATAACATTGAAAAATATGGAGGTAATTCCAAACTAATCTTTGTTGCAGGTCATTCAGCAGGAGCTTATCTTACCAACATGATAGGATTAGATAAAAAATGGTTGGCTGCATTCAATGTCGATGCAAATGATATTGCCGGATTATTTTCTGTCAGCGGTAATGGAATCACTCACCAGGCCATTAGGGATGAAAAAGGAATTTCTAAAACAATACCAATAATTGATGAATATGCACCTCTCTTCCATGTGCGTGCAGATGCTCCTCCCTTGCTCTTGATGACTGGTGACAGAGAAATGGAATATATTGGAAGATACGAAGAAAATTCTTACTTGATGCGTATGATGAAACTGGCAGGACATAAAAAAACAATTTTATATGAATTTGGTGGTTACGGGCATGATATTACCATACCAGCATTTCCTTTGGTGTTAAGACAAATAAATTTGATTAGTGAACAGCTAAAGAATGAACACTATTAATGAACCCGATTATGGATCTTAGAAAATAAAACCCAGAGGAATATTGTAACATTGTACTTTATCATGTTGTCTCATTACTGTATAATGCCTTAGATGATTTTCAAAACTAGATTATTCTGTTTGAGGATGCACATTTTGGAATGAAACGAAAGCTATTTTCAACTTTGATTCTAATCTATGATCTGATTCTCTGAAAGCTATCGACTCAAAACTGGATGTGAAACATAAATAATAAAATGCAGGGACAAATATGATTTTGCCCCGGTTTTTAGTATTTGTCTGTATTATACAAATCAATAATTAATTGGTTTTGATCGGTAATGATTACTGCTAAGTGCCATTTATTTACTATTTTGGATACATCATAAGGTATTTAAAATACCAACTATGATCTGTCAAATTGTGATACCTGTTTCAAACAAAAAACATATGATAAAATACACATTTCTGCTTCTCTTGATTTTGATTTCTATTGTCAAATCTTATTCACAAAATATTAAATACAAACTTGAAACCGATCGGTCAGTAACAATTGAAGAGATTACGTCAGGTTTTCAATCTCCGCCTGATGAATCGCGGCTTCGTTGTTATTGGTGGTGGCTTAATGGAATGGCAACCAAAGAATCAATTACCCGCGACCTGGAAGAAATGAAAGCTAAGGGGTATGGAGGAGCTTCCATTGTCGATGCCGGAAGTTCCAACTATTCGGTTGCTCGAAAAACCAAAGCCGGTCCAGTTTTTATGAGCCCTGCGTGGATGGAACTATACCAGCATGCGGTAAAGGAAGCCGATCGTAACGTAATCGAACTGAGTGTGAACACGCAAAGCGGCTGGAACCCCGGTGCCCCTTCCATTACTCCAGATATGGCTCTTAAAAAACTCGTTTACACAGAAATTAAAGTAAACGGCGGGAAACAAGTTATCGTTGAATTGCCGCAACCTGAAACGAAACTGTTGTACAAAGACGTTATGGTTCAGGCCATTCCGCTTCCGTCTGAATATTCGCCGCTAAAAAACGATGCTATCGTCAACTGGGATAAAAAATCGTTTAATAGCCCAATGGGATGGAAAGGAATTTACCCGCTTCACGAATTGCGTGAAGGGTTCGACAACCCGGTTGAAGTTGACATAGTAAAAAAAAGCGACATTATCGATTTAACGGAATTTTACGACGGGGAAAAACTCAATTGGGATGCCCCGGCGGGGGACTGGCTTGTGATCCGTTACGGATGGACCTGTACTGGAGCGCGTACCTCTACTACCAGCGATGGATGGGAAGGGCTTTCACTTGATCACTTGAACCCCGATGCATTTGAACTTTTTCGAAAAACTGTCATTCAACCGCTGATCGATTCAGCACAAGCTGTTGGCAACAGCGTTAAATTCCTGCAAACCGATAGTTGGGAAATGGGTGTAGTGAACTGGACCAACAGGTTTTCCGAAGAATTTAAAAGATTTAGAGGTTATGATTTGGAAAAATATCTTCCCGTTATGACAGGGCGTGTAGTTGAAAGCCAGGAAATATCGAACCGATTTCTGCATGATGTACGTAAAACTGTCGGTGATTGCGTACTCGAAAACCACTATAAATTGTTTGCAGAAATGGCACAACGGCATAACATGGGCATCCATCCTGAATCGGGCGGTCCCCATTCGGCCCCCGTAGATGCACTGCAGGTAATGGCCGTTAGTGACATTCCTCAGGGTGAGTTCTGGGCTCGTTCCAACACGCACCGCATTAACGATGCCGAACGTCTTGCCGTAAAGCAAAGTGCCTGCGTGGCTCATACCAACGGGAAAAGGTTTGTTGCCGCCGAAGGTCCAACCAGTATTGGCCCTCAATGGGAACGTTCTCCCAAAGACCTGAAAGCCAACATCGACCGTATTTATTGCTCAGGCGTCAACCGCATCGTTTGGCATACGCTAACCTCATCGCCTAAGGAATTTGGATTGCCGGGCAATGAATATTTTGCCGGTACCCATCTAAACCCAAATGTTACCTGGTGGCACCAGTCCGTTGATTTCATCAGCTACCTCAACCGTTGCAGCTATCTGCTCCAACAAGGTGTTTTCGTAGCCGACGTGTTGTATTATTACGGCGACGATGTACCCAATTTTGTTTTCCTGAAAGAAGAATATCCCGAACTGAAATTCGGGTATGATTGGGACAAATGTTCAAAAGAAGTGATACTTAACCGCCTTTCGGTTTCTAACGGGAAAATTGTTTTGCCTGATGGAATGCAATATAGCATGTTGGTACTGGCCCCTGAACAATCCATTGACCTGGATGTTCTCCGGAAAATAGAAGAATTGGTAAAAGCAGGGATGACAGTTATTGCGCAATCCCCGAAAGCAACTAGTGGAATGCAATGGTACCCGGAAGGTGATAAAGAACTTGCTTTTATAACAACCATGTTATGGGGGAATATCGACGGGGAAACAGTTACAGAAAACAAGTATGGAAAAGGACGCATGATCTGGGGACAAGATGTAAATAAAGTTCTGGCAGTTATGGGAGTAAAACCCGACTTGGCGTTCAGTAGCCCTGACAAAGAAACAGCGCTCGATTATATTCACCGAAACACCGATCATTCTGATATTTATTTTGTAGCAAATCGTTTTGCCCGGAAAAGCATTAATGATTTTGAATATCGTTATTTAACTGATTTGCCTGACCGTTACGAACAGGTTGAGTGCAAGTTCAGGGTTACCGGGAGAACCCCACACTTATGGGATCCGTTAACCGGTGAAATAAAACCAATACTTACCTATTACGAAGAAGATGGCCAAAGCATTTTGCCGCTGCATCTGGCTCCTGATGGTTCTGTATTCGTTATTTTTACAGGTGCAAATCAAAAAAATCATATTATCTGTATTGAAAAAGACGGAAAAAATATCTTCCCCGGAAATTCAATACTTTCAAAAGAAAAACCATTATTTGAATTGGAGAGATCAGGTGGAAAATGGGAAATGACTGCATCCGCTCCCGGAAGTTATACCCTGTACTGGTCTAATGGGGAAACCAGTACAATAAAAATTGAAAAGGAAGACCAAATTATTCCTCTATCAGGAAGTTGGGAAGTTCATTTCGATCCGAATTGGGGCGGCCCGGAAACAATTGTTTTCGACGAATTGAAATCGTGGACCGAATTTCAGGAAGAAGGAATAAAATATTACTCGGGTACAGCCGTCTATAAAAAATCATTCCATGTCAAAAAGAAGGATATAAAAGAGGCAAAAGTTGTTATCGAACTTGGTAACTTACACGAAGTGGCTTCAGTCAGCCTGAATGACCATCATTTCAACCTTTGCTGGACCCCACCTTATCGGTTGGATGTAACGGACTACTTAAAAAATGGGACAAATAAACTGGAGATCAAAATAACTAACCTGTGGCCCAATCGACTGATTGGAGATGGAAAATTGCCTACTGAAAAGCGTCTTACCAAAACCAACATCAATAAGTTTGATGTTCCGGGTGAGGAAAAACTACTGCGCGAATCAGGGTTGATTGGCCCGGTATCAATTATTGTTTCTGAAAAGGTAAAAATTAAATAATTCATGATACCAAGAACATGCGTATTGGAAGCCTTCAACCGGTTGCACGGGCTGCCCTGACCGTATACTCCTGCAGTTCGGCCTGTAACGTTAGATTTCCAATCATTCCGTTATGCTCCCGATTTAATTTCAACGGGTATAAACATATCGAGAAATTAAATAAGGTTAAAAAACGTTTGTATTTTTGTCTTTGATGTTCGACCAAAAACAAACTACGATTGCCCTCAAAAACCGCGAACCGGATACCTTCTGCAAAGTGTTTCGCCTGCTCTATCTCCGTTTAAAAAAATATTGCAAGTTCTTTATGGCCGATAAAGAACAGGCGGAGGATATTATGCGGGAAAGTTTTATCACCCTGTGGGAAAAGCTGAGGTGGTAAGCACACTAACGCAGGAAGCAAAAGGAAATATGATCCTGCATAAACCGGATAAAATTTATCCCGGAAATACTAATTTATTTTACAGTTTGAATATGACGGGCGAGGAAGCAGGAACAATAAGAGAAACCTTTTTCAACTCGCAGTTAAATGTAGCTCATCAGCTTAGATTGCCTCAAAATGCTGATTTTCTTGTAGATGATAAATTCACATTCGAAATTGGCGGAAAAAATAAAAAGTCAAAACAAATTAAAGATACCCCGCATGTATTCCTGGTTCTGGATGATATTGAAAACGGTATTTTTAACCGGATACCACTCTGGTTGTTTGGCTTTTTGTATTGAATATACATTCCTTCCTTTCTTCAGGGATATTTTCTGCATTTCTCCGGATGTTTAAAGGGACACGACAGACAATGAAGACCTGGATTATGCGGAAATTTGGAATGCAATGCTTTAACTATGTTGTTTTTGCCCTGAAAGGGCTTTTTATTTCAGCCCAACGGCAGCGCCTTGGGGTAAGAATCACGCAATCATCATTCCCGTCGCAGGTCTGCCGATGGCAGACCTGCGACGGGAAAATGGGAATAGTAATTCTGATTACCCCAAGGCGCTGCCGTTGGGCTGAATTAATACGGGCTTTCAGCCCGGGCAATGAGATGCATAACTAATAACAGTAAAAAGCATATCTATAATAAACCTTCAATTTTTTAAAGCATGTTAATGTTAAAAAATTTGCAGACATTACAATGCTATATAAATTAATGTGAGGATTAATTATCCCAATGAATTTAATGTTAAATTCCTTAATAAACATTAAAAAGATTTAAATTTAATGTTTATTTGATTATATTTGTATTTATATTATTGATATTCATGAACAATTACAAAATAAATCCTGACCGGAACACTCCATGGAATGATCTGCCTGAACTTCCGATTGACAAGGAACTTTATTATTCTGTGGAAATATTGGAAGAACTTGTGGAAGCGAAATCAGCTTTGGCCCGGTTACAGGGTAGAAGTACAGTAATTCCTGACCAGGGTGTATTGATTAACACTATAAGTCTTCAGGAAGCGAAAGCTTCCAGCGCGATAGAAAATATTTTCACAACGGATGATGAATTGTACAGGGCATACAGTACGGGCAAAACAGACATTATTGATGAACCGGCAAAGGAGATTTTAAGGTATAGAGAAGCTTTATGGTCAGGAATGAAATTTATAAAAGATAAGCAACTTTTTGATATTGAATATTTTATAAGAATTTACCAGGAAATTAAGCAAACAAATGACAGATTAAGACCTCCATTTGCACAAATTGTAATCCGGCAATCTGGGAGTGGAATAAATGCAGGAAACATCATCTATACACCTCCAAGAGGGAAAGAATTGGTGGAGAGGAAATTGAATAACCTGTTGGACTTTATGAATGATAATGAAAAATTCAGGATTGATCCTGTTTTAAAAATGGCTATCGGTCATTTTCAATTTGAAGCCATTCATCCGTTCCGCGATGTTAATGGCAGAACGGGTCGTGTTTTTAATATACACTATCTGACTAAAAAAGGACTGCTGGATTTGCCAATTTTATTTCTCAGCCGGTATGTAATTGAAAATAAGGAGGAATACTACAGGAGGCTTGCGGCTGTCTCACAGAGTGGCGATTGGCAAGGTTGGATTACCTATATGCTTAGGGCAGTTAGAACTACATCCGTTATTACATACAATAAAATAAATGATATCGTAAGTGCAAAAGATGCAATACTTTCGGTAATTGAAAAAGATACAGATATTATCCGACCGGAGCAAATTGCAGAAATGATTTTTATTCAGCCATATACTAAGGTAAAACACTTTACGGATAAAGGTATTTATGCTGAAAATACAGCACGAAATTATCTGAACAAATTATCGGAAATGAGCATACTGGAAAAGAAAACCATACAAGGTCATCATTACTACCTGAATATTGAATTGAAAAGGATTTTATCGGAATAAATATTTTTACTGTATCGAAACCAGGTATCCCCTTAAGTGGTAAAAGTCTTTCAGTTTTTCATGCTAAATATAATCCCGCAACCAGAATAAGATTTTCTTTGAATAACTTAAAATATGAGAATGGATTGATAAA
>Ga0068711_1000225_pt1 | contig 62440 bp, 51 predicted proteins | sample MTBAKMMethaMetaG_FD_62224 | JGI IMG/M metagenome (GOLD analysis project Ga0068711, IMG submission 62224) | Enrichment culture microbial communities from Arthur Kill intertidal strait, New Jersey, USA, that are MTBE-degrading - MTBE-AKM (Arthur... | ecosystem: Environmental > Aquatic > Marine >...
GAGATAGTAGCGGCCGGCCACTTTCTGCATGGCCATCTGGAATCCCGGCTTCCCGCCCAGATCGTGATACCCGAGGACGTCGATGTTCTTGGCAAATGCCGGCTTCTTGGTCATTGGACTGATGCCCCTTCTCTGGTTGGTCAGAGCGGCTGCATAGCAGAGCGGACTGGGCTCTCGACGCGATGGGCTCTCTCATAGAACGTCGGCCTCGCGTGTCGAGTCTGCTACCACATACTTCCGCCTGCGTCGACGATGAGTGTCTGGCACGTCATCATGTCGCTATCCTCGGAAGCAAGGAACACCGCTGGGCCAGCCATGTCGTCACCCGTCAGGTTTCGCTGGTTCAGAGCCTGCGCCTCTCGTCGAACATCGATGAACCCCGGATCGCTTCCGGCCAGGTCGAGAGCGGCTTGCGTCAGGGCGAAGCCGGGAGAGATGGTGTTGACGCGAATGCCGAACTCGCCCAGTTCCTTGCCAAGGCCGCGCGTGAAGCCGATCACGCCGCCCTTGCTCGAGATGTAGTGTATGAATCCCGGGATACCCTCGAAGAAGCTGGTGGAGCCAAGATTGATGATCTTGCCGTAGCCCAGCGGTTTCATATACGGGAAGACTGCTCGAGCGCAGTGCCATTGACCTTTCACATTCACGCTGTGCATGTGGTCCCATTCTTCGGAGGTCCACTCTGTGAAGGGCTTCCAGGTGGTCATTATCCCTCTGTAGGCTCCTGCGTTGTTCACCAGAATGTCGATTTTTCCGCCCCAGGCATCCGCGACCTCTTTGGCCGCGGCGTGACACTGCGCCTGATTCCTTACATCGCACTCAAGGGCGATAGCCGCGCCGCCGCCATCGTTGATCTCCTTGGCTACGGCCGCCGCACCCTCGACGTTGATATCGGTAACGGCGACCTTCGCGCCCTCTTCTGCGAAGCGGATCGAAATCGACCTGCCTATGCTGTTGGGACCGGCTCCGCCTGTGACAAACGCCACTCTGTCTCTCAACCGTTGAGCCTCTACCGTCTTCAGCTTCACTGTTGTTCCTTCCCACCGGAGAAGGTCACCCTCTCCGGCTAGAGTTCTCGTTCTCCTCTCGTCGGACCCGTGGTTTCTCGAGCGCTGCCAGAGATCCCGTGGGTCCGTCCCTACGAGGTCTTCGCTATGTATTCAGCAGCGCTCTCGCCGGCGATGAACCCGGAAACCAGCGCCCAACTGAGCGAGTTGCCAGCCATGGTCAGGAAGTCATACGCGTCGCTCTCGACCCCCTCGACTATGTCTCCCGTCGCGTAGAGTCCGCCTATCGCGCTTCCGCGCGTGTCGCAGGCCTCCATGCGGGAGTTGATCTTGACGCCCCCATGAGTGGTGTCGATTCCCTGGCGAGTCCGAATAGCGATGAAGGGAGCCTGCCTAAGGGGCTTGAGGTAGCTCTTGTCTTTGGCGAAATCGGCGTCGTATCCGTCATCGCAGAAAGAGTTGTACTGTTTCACGGTGTCGAAGAGCGTGGCCGCGTCAGCACCCATCCACTGGGCTATCTCGCCCAGCGAATCGGAGACCTTGATCCTTCCCGCGTTGATCCCTGCCTCCAGGTCCGCCTCGAACTTGTGGGTCCAACCTTCGTTCCCCAGCCATATCAATTCCTCATTCGACAGGCTGTTCTGGTTCAGGAACTCGTTCTTGGTCGCCGTGTCGAGGAGGACGAAGGCAGCATTGTTGGGCTGTCTACCCAGACTATGCCCACGCTCGTTGGCCTGTCTCGTGACACTGATAGACTCGTCCACGAACCGTTCACCGTTCTCGTTCACCCAGAGGACCTTGCCACTCCAGCCGATCAGGCTGATGCCTATGCTGTACGGGTTGTAGTGCGGCCCGAAGAGCTCGACGACCATGTTCTCTTCGTCTATATGGGCTCCCGCATCACGGGCCAGCGACAGGCCGTCTCCAGTCATCTGAGGGAGGGAATGTGTGTATGCGTCCTTGTGGCGTGGGAAGTACTTGGCGAGCAGTTCCTTGTTGTTGGCGAATCCACCGCTGGCGATGATGGCGCTCTTTGCAGCCACGCGTATCTCGCCTTGCTTGCCCGCCGCAACGACCCCGCTCACCGCCCCTCTATCGTCGGTGATGATCTTCGTGACGGGTGCTTCGCAGCGGATCTCGACTCCTAGATCGTCGCAGCGCTGCTGCAGGACCCTGACGATCGAGCGACCGAGTTGATTGTATCCTCCGGGGCCAGGAGGCTCGTCTCCGGGCGGCTCTGAGGTCTGGTGGGTCGTGGGCTTGTCGGGCAGGGCCAGACGATCAAGCTTCGCCCCTTTGTCTTGCAGCCACCCTATGACCTCTCCCGACTTGTTGAACCATGTTCGGACCAGTCGCGGGTCGCTCTTCCAGTGACCATAGTTCATGTGCGCCCTGAAGTGCTCGTCCCTATCGACATGAATACCCATGCGCTTCTGAGTGGGACTGTCGAGCCCGAACACGCACACGGTCTGGCGAGTGTTACCCCCTGGAAGCCTGGCCTTCTCCAGGACCACGACCTTCTTCACTCCGGACTCCGCTGCCGACACGGCTGCGCACAGCCCCGCCCCCCCAGCTCCGACCACGACCACGTCGGCCTGAAGGTTCTCTGCAGTCGTACTACTGCTCGTATCCAAAGCCACGCTCCTGATCCCTGAGTGTCACGCGAAGCCGGACCTCGGTGACGTTGTTGGTCGCGCCGGAAGACACAACCAGAACCCTGCTGCCGTGCGGATCAGACCTGGAACGTGATGGGTTTCAGGTCATCCTCGATACTCACTGCCGGGCATACCGAATTGCCCACGATCACAAGGTTGTACATGTATTCTTTGGCATCCCAGGAGTTCTGACCCATGCCTGTTCGCCACTGTCCGTGGAACATGGGGATGGGGGCACAATTCGGATACACGTAGTGCGCCGCGGGATCCAGAGGATGAGTGAAATCGAATGGTCCGACGATCGATTCTGTCATGTTCGTCGTACCTATCGCGCTGATGAGCTGCTCTTTGTCGTCGATGTCTGAACAACGTTTGAGGGCGTCGACCAACCATTCCATGAGCACATAGTGCTCTTGGGGTTGCTGCCACTGGTCGCCCGTTCTGCTCTGCCAGTCCAAGGCAAGGTCCATACACGTCTCTCCGGTGAGGGACGACTTGTACGGATAGGTCGGATGCCACCAAGCCGTCCCCGTTATCCCATCCGCGATCGGCCCGATCGCTTCCATGGTGGAGGGGAAGAGAGACGCTTCGCCAACAATCGCCATCTTGGGCATCCAAGCCTGCTGCGCACACTGCTTCCAGAACGTCGTGAAGGACGCAGGAGGTAGGACTACCTCCAAGATCTCACAGCCTTCCTTCTTGAACTTGGAGATCGGCGCAGTGAAGTCGTCCAGGTCGGACTGGAGCAACCCCGCGTCGAAGGTTTCGAAGCCCATTTCTTCGAGTATCGGGCCGTAGGCAGTTCTGTACGAGTTCCCCGCAGCGTTGTTCGGCCAGACAGTCGCGACCTTGTGGTTCGTTTCGAGCTTGCCCCACATATCGATACTGTTAGCTGCCACCTGTTCGAAATTGAAGCACAGGAGATGGATCCACTTGAATCCGGTACTCATGTCTCCGTTCTCACCCTTGAGATTGAAGAACCATGCATCGGATGGAGTGTCAGTGGCGATACACGGTGTTTCCATCGCTTCACATTGGGCACTGACGGGCAGAGTGGTTTCTGGAGTAGCCGAGGTGAACATCACGTCGATACCCGAATTGGCTATGAGGTCACCCGCCAACTGACCGGCTCGGTTGGCATCAGACTGACTATCTTGGGTCTCTATCTTCAGCGGATGGCTGAGACCGTCGCCGCATACGACTCCCTCGCTGCCGAACTCTGTCCACTTCTGCACGCACCAGTCATCCGCCATGCCGAATGCGGCGAGACCACCGGTTTGTGGTGTGACGTAGCCGATCTTGATCTCACGGCCCTTTTCCGCCGAGGTCGAAGCCGAGGTAGAAGCGGTGGTGGAATCGAGGGAGGTCGTGGTCTCATCGCCAGCGGTCGTGACCACAGCTCCGGTGTCGCCACAAGCGGCGACCAGACTGCCCAGACCGCCGCCGACGCCGATAGTCGCGCCGGCGATGCCCGCGATCTTCAGGAAATCACGACGGCTCACGGTCTTGGCTTCACTTCTGGACATGTGCTGCTGAGCGCTGTTGGGTTGTGATTCGTTCTCGGGCATCTGTTCCCCCTATCAAAGGACGTTCACCACAAGACACCGACACGATTTACGTAGCCACACACCGTGGTGTTCTTGCTGCTGACTCCCATACCGTTTCTCAGCAGTGCGAGAGGCAACAGCAAGTATAGCCAGTGCTGACTGGGTTTAAGACTAGTACGGAAAGCGAGACATTGTCAACAGATTTCTATACGGGCGATGCTAGCGAAGTTCGAGTTCAAGCTTGGACGCAGGAGCGTCGAATAGAGCGTCGCGGCTGTCGGGCGCTCAGGTCAACAGGACGAGGTTCTCTGAATCAAGAGAGTAGTCAGGGCGAGATCTCGCGGATGATGCGCTCCAGCATGACTCCCATTTGGTCGTCCAACTCGAAGCCAAGCATATAGGCGACGTCGTCGGCCCAGTAGAGGGCCATCAGGTCCCACGCGGTCTGTTCGGAGTCGACGTCCTCTCGTACGTGACCTTGGGCTTTGCCCTGCTCGATCATATCGGCCAGAAGCTTGATACTGGTTTCGTGCCTGCTCCTGAGTTCGTCTCGCAAGTTCTCTTGGGGGGAGGAGGAGAAGAACTCGAACAGCGGATAGACGAACTCTCCTTTGGCGAGCCGATGAGAGACACGCGTTTCTCTAAGATGCTCGATGAGATCTTCACCCTCATGGGAAAGAAACGTTCGGTTGCGCGCTTCATCGAAGATGGAATCGAGTGTCGCGATCAGCAGGTCTCTCTTGCTGGCGAAATGCGAATATAGAGTCTTCTCAGACACCCCGGCAGCTGCCGCTATCCGCGCAGTGGTAGCGCCCTCCAGACCTTGCTCGGCGATGACGTCCAATGTCTTCGCAACGATCTGCCTCTTTCTTTGCGGCCCCGTCATTCTTGACGAGGGTCCTGAGCGTGGCGGTTTGTTCATGGGTTCCATGTCCTTCTTTCCGGGAGTGACTTGTTTGTCTGCTCCTCGATGACATCACCACCCATTGTTGCCAGTCAACGCTGACTGGACCAGGTTCATTTCTACCATTATGCTCTGAGGCATGTCAACGATGGACCAGCGAATGGAGATCGGCATCGATAGAAGGTCACGGCTCGTGGCTCACGCCGGATCTTTGGCCTAGGAATGCACGACGTGCCCAATTCGAGAATGGGGAGGCTTGATATGACCGGGGGCGAGACTCAGCAGAAACCCTGGGCCGAGAAGACAGCCGACGAGAAGCTCCGGCACCGGCTGCAGACCTGGGCGGACTCGCCGGTCCCCTTCCTTGACGCCCAGGCTGAGGTCGCCTACAAAGCTCGGGTGACGCGCCTGATAGATGCCATCCTGCTCGAGAAGGAACCCGATCGAGTGCCGGTGCCGCTTCTGACTGCCGAGGTCTATCCCGCAGTCTGGGCGGGCCTGACTCCCCATGAAGCCATGTACGATTTCCCCCGGGCGGCGCAGGCCTTCACCGACTTCAACGCAGAGTTCCAGCCGGACGCCATGGTGCCCCCGGTGATCGGGGCGCTTCCGGGCAAGGTCTATGAACTCGTCGACTACAAGCTCTACTCCTGGCCGGGTCACGGGGTGCCCAAGGATACGAGCATCCAGTACAACGAGAACGACTGGATGAAGGCCGATGAATACGACGACTTCTTGGCCGATCCCACCGATTTCCTTACCCGCACGTTCGTTCCCCGCATCTGCGCCGGTCTCTCGGGTCTTTCGAGACTCGGCTCTGTTCTCGACCCCGGACTCATGGCGTTCGGGGCTGATTACTTCGCCGGCTGGGCCGACCCGGGGGTCGTGGAGAGTCTCGAGCGGGCCGTGGCCGCCGGCAGGGAAGCGGCCGCTTGGCTCGGCCAACTCGGTCTCGCGCTCGACCGTCTGCGGGCGATGGGTTTTCCATCCTACTGCACGGCTGCCTGCCAGGCCCCTTTCGACTACCTGGGCGACGAACTCCGCGGGACCAAGGAGATCTTGCTCGACCTCTACCGGCGTCCGCAGAAGGTGCTGGAAGCCTGCGAGCGCCTGACGCCCATGATGATCCGCTGGGTGACCGGCAAATCTACGCCCGATACCCCACCGCTGGTGTTTTGGGCTCTACACAAGGGCGCCGAGGGTTTCCTCAGCCTGGAACAGTTCCGGAAGTTCTATTGGCCGAGCCTGCGCGATTCTGCTCTCGGGCTGATCGAGGAAGGCTTCATCCCAGTCTTCTTCGGCGAAGGCGCGATGGGCTCCCGACTCGAGACCATCGCCGCCGACCTGCCCAAAGGAAGGTCGGTCTGGCTCCTCGACCGCACCGACATGGCCGAGGCCAAGGCGAAGCTCGGATCCGTCGCCGCCCTGCAGGGTAACGTCCCCCTGTCGCTGCTTCAGTTGGGGACGCCGGAGGCTGTGACCGACTACTGCAGGAAGCTGATCGAAGTCGCGGCTCCCGGTGGCGGCTTCCTCCTGGACGCCGGAGCCGCCATCTTTCAGTGCAGGGCGGACAACATCGAGGCCATGGTCCGATGTGCTCACGAGTTCGGCGTCTACTAAGACTTGGAGGCGCTTCGGGACCGCAGCGCTAGCGAACCAGAGAGACGACACGAAGCGTCCGAACCCACCGAAGCTGTGATCGACATGAAGGAAGCCGGATACCGTGTCTCGTTCTAGGGCGAGATCTCGCGGATGATGCGCTCCAGCATGACTCCCATCTGATCGTCCAACTCGAAGCCAAGCATGTACGCGACGTCATCGGCCCAGTAGAGGGCCATCAGGTCCCACGCGGTCTGTTCGGAGTCGACGTCCTCTCGTACGTGACCTTGCGCTTTGCCCTGCTCGATCATCCCGGCCAGGAGTTCGATGCTGGTCTCATGCCTGCTCCTGAGCTCGTCTCGCAAGTTCTCCTGGGGGGAGGAGGCGAAGAATTCGAACAGCGGGTAGACGAACTCTCCTTTGGCGAGCCGATGAGATACCCGAGCGACTCTCAGGTGTTCTATGAGATTCGCACCCTCGCCCGAAAGAAACGTCTGATGGCGCGCCTCATCAAAGACTGTGTCCAGAGCCGCGATCAGCAGATCTCTCTTGCTGGCGAAATGCGAATATAGAGTCTTCTCAGACACCCCGGCAGCTGCCGCTATCCGCGCAGTGGTGGCGCCCTCCAGACCTTGCTCGGCAATGACATCCAAGGCCTTCGCAACGATCTGCTTCTTTCTTTGCGGTCCCGTCATCCTTGACGAGGATCGCGCCTGTGGCTGCTTGTTCATGGACTCCATGTGGTTCCTCGTAGAGTGCGTCACGTGTCTCGTTGATCACGATAGCACCATTTGAAGCGCCTGACCCTTCGAGCGGAGGAGGGTGGGAAGTTGACAAAAATGACCTGGTCATTCACCATACCAGTCAGTGATGACTGGGATAAGCGGGAGTCGTTTCTGCCCAGAAGGACGATCGCCTTGTTCCGACTTCGTCCACAGCCGAGCCGAGGAGGTGGATTGATAGGCCGAGATGACACGGGAGCCTGATCCACGGCAAAGGGGGATGAGAAGGCAATGTCGAGAAACCTCGAACAGAGAGTGCAGCGCCTCGAGGACATTGAAGAGATACAGAGACTGATGTCGAGGTACGCGTATCTGCTGACGCCTCACATGTACGACGAAATGGTCGACCAACTCTTCTCCAAGAAGACTCCGGGTCAGAAGGTGCAGATATCCGGTTGGGGGATATGGGAAGGGTTGGATGCGGCCGAGCGATGCTACAAGGGAGCCCATGCTTGGATGGCCAAGACCCTCTTTGGGCTGCCCGGTACCATGTTCCAGCACAGTTTCACCACTCCCTACATCGAGGTGGCCGGCGACGGCAAGACCGCCCAAGGCCTCTGGATATCGCCCGGCCACGAGTCTCGTCCGGAGAAGGGCGGAGCAACCGCGTACTGGGTGTGGGTCATCTACAGTGACGACTTCGTCAAAGAGGAAGGCGTTTGGCGGATCTGGCATCACCGCGTGACCGAGGTGCTGTTCAGTCCGGTCAAGGGTGACTGGATCACCGGAAACGTACTGTCTGAGGAGTTGAATCCCCCTTGGCCGGAAGGCTGCGAACCGGATAGGCCTTCTCCGCCGCAGTGGAAGTACACGCCGACTTCATTGACGGTTCCGGATCCACCGATTCCCGAGCCGTACGATACCTGGACCGACGACCGGAGCTACATCGACTGAAGTCGCGATGGAGCGAAAGAACATCGAATGAAGGGCGGAGGATCAACATGAGCGAGCGCCTGAAGGGGAAAGTAGCGATCGTGACCGGCAGTGGAGCCGGGATCGGCCAAGGATGCGCACTGGTTTTCGCCCGACAGGGGGCAGAAGTCGTCGGGTGCGATATCGATGCAGCCGCGGCCGAGAGCACCGTTGAGATGGCTGGGAAGGAAGGCCTGGCGTTTCAGAGTGTTCACCCGTGCGATATGACGAAGCCCTCCGACGTCGAGCGCCTCATGGCCTTCACTGTGGAACAGTATGGGGGGCTCGACATCCTGGTGAACGCCGGAGCGTGGGGAGCGTTCGCCCCTATCGAGGACATGGACTATGAGACCGAATGGCGGAAGACCATCGCCAACGAGTTGGATCTGGTCTTCCTTGCCTGCAAGGCTGCCTGGCCCCACATGAAGGCGCGCGGCGGGGGGTCGATCATAAACTTCGCCTCCATCAACGCTTGGGCCGCACTGAGAAACAACCACGCCTTGGCCCACGCGGCCGGCAAGGGTGCCGTTCTTGCCATGACGAGGGAGCTTGCGGTGGAGGGCGCTCCCCATGGGATCCGCGCCAACACGATCTCGCCGGGAATGGTTATCACAGCGGCCACCAAGCCTCGGCACGACAGCGAACCCGGGTTCACGGAGACGACTCTCTGCTGGACCTTGCTCGATCGGCTGGGCACTCCTGAAGACATCGCGTGGTGCGCGACATACCTCGCGTCGGACGAGGCCAGCTGGGTGACTGCGGCTGATTTCTCGGTCGACGGTGGCGCCAAGAACTACAAGTACTAGATCATTGCGACCGGCCAGATCTTATGCTTGGAGGGCTGATGGCTCGACTGCGATATCCTCTTCGGTAGGTTAGGAGCCATGGAGGTGCTCGCATCTCGACAGAGGTCCGCCGTGATAGAGAGACCTAGCGACGAGAGGGGACTCGTCACCCAGATCATCCACGGATCCTTCGTCGATGGTCACGGTATACGCACGACCGTTTTCCTCAAGGGTTGCCCCCTTCGCTGTGTCTGGTGCTGCAATCCCGAAGGTCAGCGCACCGTTCGCGAGCTCAAGTACACGGCCGCCTTGTGTAACGGGTGCGGGAAGTGCCTTCCCGCCTGTGCGCGGGCCGCGATCCGGCTGGAGGAAGATGAGGCGGGCCTCCGTGCCGTCGTCGACCGGGACTCCTGTGACGACTGTGGGGCGTGCATCAGTGTCTGTCCGACCGGTGCTCTGGAGTGGTTCGGAGAGTATTACACCGTCGACCAACTCTTCGACGAGGTCAAGAAGGACGAAGCCTACTACTCGGCCTCCGGTGGTGGTGTCACCGTCGGCGGGGGAGAGCCGACCGTTCAAGCAGCCTTTCTCCGGCGCTTCCTCGCCCGGTGCCGCGATCACTACATCCACACGGCTCTCGACACCTGCCTGTTCACCAGTTCGCCGGAAGGAGTGAAGGCGCTCGAGGAGGCCGACCTTCTTCTCTGCGACGTCAAAGGACTCGATCCCGAGCAGCACGTCCAAAGCACTGGCTGCTCGAACGAGGTGATCCTCGCGAACCTTCGGCATCTGAGCGAGTTGGGTAGGCCTATGATCATCCGAGTGCCGCTGATCCCCGGCCATACCGACGCACCGGAAGACCTGCGCGGGGTCGTGCGGCTTCTTGGTTCGCTGAAGTCGGTCGAAAGAGTCGACCTGCTGCCGGTACACGAATACGGAAAGCTGAAGTACGAGGAGCTGGGCAAAGAGTACGCACTCGTGGCAGACCCCATCGCCAAAGAGCGCCAAGAAGACATCAAGGCCCTGTTCGAGGAGTGCGGCCTGAAGACGCAGATCGGCGGATAGGGATCTTGGGATAGTGTTGTCGCCGGCGCACGTTCCGGACGAAGGAGGAGCGATCGTGGACGCAAGCAAGAAAGAGATGCGCGAGAAGGCGCGGATGCTGAGGGAGATGGGTTGCAGGCAGTCGGGGCCTTCGGGTGTGGCCGAACCCACCTTCCCTGAGACCGACCTTGCTCGGCGGGTGCAGGCTCTGAGGAAGACCGTCCTACGCACTCCTTCCATCTGCCTGGAGAGAGGCCGACTGCTCACCGAATCGTACCGAGAGACCAAGAGCGATCCACCGTTGCTCAGGCGGGCCAAAGGTCTTGCCAAGATCCTCGACGAGATGACGATCTACATCGGCGAGGGCGAACTCATCGTCGGCAACGTGACCAGCAAGATCAGGGGGGGAGAGATCCTGCCCGAGATCAACGCCCAATGGATGCTGGAAGAACTCGACGAGTTCTCCACTCGGGAGTGGGACCGCTTCGAACCCCTTTCGGAAAAGGAGAAGGTCGGGATCCGAGACATGCTCTCGGCTTGGGAAGGCGAGTCTCTCTACGACATGTGGCGGGCCCGCATGCCTGAAGACAAGCTGCCCTATCTGACCAACGGCGTGTGTGGCGGACACGTGATGGCTTTCAACGGCCACTACCTCACTCACAACGCCTGCGACTACGAGATGATCTTGAACGAGGGCCTATCCGCGGTCAAGGAGAGGGTCGAGGGAGAGTTGGCCGCCCTGGATACCGGGGATCTGGCCGATTTTCAGAGATTCGACTTCTTGCGAGCCTCGCTCATAGTCCTCGACGCGGCCTGCCGCTATGCGACCCGGTATGCCGAACTCGCCTCCAGTCTTGCCGAGACCGAGAAGGACCCGCAGCGGCGGAGCGAACTGGAGACGATCGCCGAGACCTGCCGGCAGGTTCCCCGAGGTCCGGCCCGTACCTTCCACGAGGCCCTCCAATCGATGTGCTTCGTCTGGACCATCATCACCATCGAGGGTAACGGCTACGGCCTCAGTTTCGGGCGGTCCGACCAGTACCTCCTCCCGATCTACGACCGCGATCTCGAGGCGGGGCGGCTCACCCGGGACCAGGCCCGGTCGCTCATCGCCCTCTTCTACATCAAGATCAACGGAGCCGTCACCATAACCGACAAGATCTCGTCCACGATCTTTGCCGGCTTCCTTCAACTCGTGAACATCACCTTGGGCGGCATCACCCCCGACGGGCAGGACGCGGTCAACGAATTGACCCATCTCTTCCTCGAAGCCGACCTGGACGTGCGCCTTCCTCAGAACGACCTCATCATCCGCATCAACAAGAAGAACCCGGACTCGTACGTCATGAAAGCCTCCGAGATCGCCCGGGAACTCACCGGCAAGATCAAGTTCGTGAGCGACGAGACGGCCATCGCCCAATTGTTGAACGACGGGTACCCGCTCGAGTTCGCCCGGGACTACATCGTCACCGGCTGTAACAGCCCTTCAGTGGCCGGACGGTCGCTCGACATCCCCGGTGGCATGTTCAACCTCGGGTTGATGTTGGAATTGGCGCTCAACGACGGGCGCTCTCGGCTCACCGGTGAGCAGATCGGCCCGAAGACGGGCGACCCGCGAGAGTTCCGCTCCTTCGACGAGGTCTTCGCCGCCTACAAGAAGCAGACGGAGACGTTGATCCCTCTCCATTTGCTGCAGAAGAACGTCGATCGGACACTCTTCGCGGAGTTCGCCCCGACTCCGTTCCTTTCGAGCCTCTTCCACGGACCGATCGAGAAGGGCCGTGACATCGGGGACGGTGGGACGGCGCCCTACGCAAGGGTCGGCATCTCCCCGATCGGGGGACCGAACGTGGGTGATGCTCTGGCCGCCATCAAGAAGGCCGTGTTCGAAGACAAGAAGCTCACCATGACCCAGGTGATCGACGCCCTTGACAAGGACTTCGAGGGCAAGGAGGAGGTCCTGCGGACCCTGTCCGCGGCACCCAAGTATGGCAACGACGACGACTACGTCGATTCGATCGTGAGCGAGGTGCTCATCCACGCTCGGGAGCAGATAGCCGGACGACGCGGGGCCAGTGGGATCACCTTCAATGTTGGAGTGTCATCCGTCACGGCCAACGTACCGTTCGGGTGGGTATGTGGAGCCTTGCCCGACGGGAGAAGGGCGGGACAGCCGCTCACGGAGGGCGAGTCACCTTGCTCGGGGCGCAACATCAAAGGTCCCACCTCGACCTATCGCTCCGTGTCGAAACTCGACCACGTGAAGTTCACCAACGGTTCGGTGCTCAACATGAAGTTCAGCCCCGGAACTCTCAAGGACGTCACCAGTCTGAGGAAGTTCGCGGCCATGACCCGCACCTTCCTCGAGACCGGAGGCTTCCTGGTCCAGTTCAACATCGTCGATACCTCGACACTCCGGGCGGCGCAGAAGGATCCGAAGCGCTACCAAGACCTGCTCGTGCGGGTGGCGACCTACAGCGCCTACTTCGTGGAGTTGGGGCCGGACCTTCAAGAGGACATCATCCGCCGCATGGAGTTCGAGGAGCTGTAGTCGGCGACAGCAGCCAGAAGCGAGTCTGTGAGACACGGATCAAGGAGACAGGAATGGCACCGGAAGGGTCGGGTAGCGTGAGGATGCTCGAAGAAGAAGACATCATGGTCCCCATGCGAGACGGGGTCAGGCTCGCCGTCGACGTCTATCGTCCCGACGGACCGGGCGCATTCCCTACTCTCTACACCTGCGCCATCCACAACAAGGACCTCCAGCGTCCGGAGATAGCCGAGGCCATCCCCCCGCAACCCGCCTATTCCTCACACTGGTACGGGGTGGTCGAAGGTGGGGACACCCGGCGGTTCGTCGCCAACGGCTACGTCCACGTACACTGCCAACTCCGCGGAGTGGGCAAGTCGGAAGGCGCCTACGGCCAGGATGCCACCGACCACTACGACATGATCGAGTGGATCACCGAGCAGCCTTGGTCGAACGGCAAGGTGGGGATGGTGGGCATCTCCGCCTTCGGTGGCGAGCAGTTCAGGGCCGCCGCTCAAGGCCACCCGGCTCTCAAGGCCATCTTCCCGTATGACCCCATGGGGGTCTATGGGGGCATGTGGGGCTTCCGGGACTTCAACCCCGGCGGGGTTCTCCACACCATGCTGTACTACCTGTTCCCGCTCGGGGCCGTGCACGAGCCCTGCGGCGCTCCTCCGGAGACGCTCCCCCCAGCAGACCAGGAGCGGTGGGAATGGGCCATGAGCAATCCCGACTACAAGATGTACGCGCACCTGTGGGGCGTTCTCACCCAGAAGGGCCAGCGCAACCACGGCATGTATGGCTTCCTGGTGAACCCCTACGAGGAACCTGGCGCCGTAGCGGAAGCGGAGGCGACCTTCAAGAAGATCAAGATCCCGTTCTACACCGGCTCAGGCCACTACGCCTACACCTACAAGCTCCACTGGCAAGGCATGCAGCGCTGGTTCAAGAACGTCACCGGCGTTCCCAAGAAGATGATCGTCAACGGTCCCGCCCACATGGAACGTCCGTTCTGGGAGATGCACGACGAGATCCTGCGCTGGTACGACTACTGGTTGAAAGACGTCGACACCGGCATCTTGGACGAGCCTCCGGTCAAGTACTGGGTGATGGGAGAGAACCGCTACCGTACCGCGGATGACTGGCCCATCCCCGGCACCACATGGACCAAGTATTACCTCCACAGCTGGGAGCGCCTCAAGACCGAAGCTCCCCTGCCCCTATCGGAGACCCAATCGGCCGAGCGCATACCCGACGCGTTCGTGCAGATGCCTCCGATCAAGACCATGAAGGTCGAACGTCTGCGTTACATGACCGACCCCTTGCCCGAGGACACGCTCGTAGCCGGCCCCATCTCCCTCACTCTCTATGCGGAGATAGATCAGGACGATACGAACTGGATCGTGATCCTCAAGGATGTAGGTCCCGACGTCTCGGTGCGCACCCAGCGCGAGGGGGAGCGCTTCGTACCGGAGGATCTGCCCGAGCGGGAACTCACTCGGGGATGGCTGAAGGCCTCGCATCGGGCGGTGGACCCCGAGCGCTCGGAACCGTGGGCGCCGTGGCATCCTCTGACCCGGGAGGCTCAAGAGCCCGTGGTGCCCGGCGAGATCTACGAGTATCAGATCGAGGTCCTGTCCACGGCCAACCTGTTCAAAGCCGGACATCGTATCTGTCTCGACATCACCTGCATGGATGTGGCCACCGGCACCGGCGGGCTGAACAATATCGAGTACATCGCCCCCCACGTGTGCAGTTCGAAGACCGTGCTCCACAAGATCTATCACAACGGGGAGCATCCCTCGCACCTCTTGCTGCCGATCGTCCACACGGATTAAGGAAGGAGCGTGATGCTGTGACTGCCAGTGACGGCACCGCCCCGGGCCCGGCACTCGTTCCGGTCGAAGGTCTGCATCACTACACCATCTGCGTCGCGGACATCGACGAGTCGGTCCGCTGGTACGGAAGCGCGTTCGGTTTCACGCTCGTAGGCAGGAACGGCGATCATCCTCTGGGCACCGCGGCATACATGGAGGGGCACGACCTGCGTCTGGAGATGTTCGAAGTCCCGGATGCGAGGCCGGTGCCCGGGTATGCCGCCGGACCGGAGCCCGACACCGATCTCTCGGTGTGCGGCCACAAGCATATGGCCCTGCTTCTGCCCGGAAGCCTGGGCCAGGCCGGCGCCGCACTCGAGGCTCTCGGGGTCCCGGTGGTCGACACCAAGATCGTGAGTTTGGAGGGGATAGGCGAGTTCAGGGCCCTCTTCATCACCGACAACAACGGAGCCCTGGTGGAGTTGCCAGAAGACGGTCGGCCCGGTCGAACGAGTCACATCCGGGAAGCCGGGGTCGGGGGACCTCTCGCGGTCCAGGGGCTTCACCACGTGGCACTCTGCGTCCATGATCGAGATGAAGCCATGAAGTGGTATTCAAAGACACTCGGCTTCACGGTGGCGACGACGTTCGAGGTCCCGGCGATAGGGCTGAAGACCGCTATGATGCAGTGTCCGGGATTCTGGGTCGAACTCCACAGCCTGGCAGGCGCCCTGCCTGTCCCCCCGGAACGTCGCCAGCCGCTCACCGATCTGCTTACTCTCGGCAACAAGTACTTCGCTCTTACCGTGACGGACCTGGATGGCGCGGTCGAGCGACTCGTCCGGGCTGGTGTCGACCCGCTCCTGGATTTCGAATCCGGCGGCGCTCGTCACGTCTTTGTCAGCGATATCTCCGGGAGCCCTATCGAACTTTGCGAGTAGCTCAGACGACTTCTCGGGCCTGTTTGCGCTCAGTTCTCAGGTTGGCGGACGACCTTCCTGAGGGAGCCCCAACGTTGCTCCGAGCACTGCGCAGCCGACCTAGCCCCCTCTCTCGGGTACGGCACTCGTCCTCGTCGATGAGTGCCGTACCATCAACATCAGGAGCAGCTCCAGCGTTCACCCGAGCAGTGAGATATCGGTGGTATCGAAGCCTGGGCGCTGTTGACCCGGGCGGCCGCCGTTTGGTATAACCCAGTAAGGACTGACTATATTCGTTAGTGCTGCTGTCGGTGATGGACCGACGAACGAGATCACGTCAACCTGAACTCAAAAGGAAGGTGCACCATGATGACGCCGGGACTGCCGTTCAGCAACATAAGCCACCTGGGCTGGGCCGTACGGGACATGAACAAGACCATAGAGAATTTCGAGGCTTTGGGCCTGGGACCGTGGCGTCGTTATGTGCTCGGCGAGACAGGGGCCGGGCACGATTTCGATAGAAGGGACTATGAAGGCGGGATGGAGCAAAGAGCGGAAGTCGCTCTGGCCAGGTGGGGAGCGATCATCATCGAGCTCTTTGAACCGATCTACATGCCCATTGTGCAGAACTTCTTGGACACCAAGGGAGAGGGCATCTGGCACTTCGGCTATGCGGTGAGCGCGGAACAGTTCGACGCGACGCTTGCCGAGGTGCAGAAGAAGGGCATCAAGATCATCGGTCAGGCTCAGTACAAGAACGGCGTACGCATGGCGTTCCTCGACCCTGAGAAGACGGGTGGCATCGTCTTCCAGTTGCACGATTGCACGCCTGAGATGGAGAACGTCTTCGATACGATCGGGATGATGGTGGGATAGGACTGAAAGCCCGCCAAGGGCTTGGTGCCTCGATCCACTCCCCGTGTGGCGCGAAGGTCGGTGATCGCGCGGGGAGTGGATCTTCTTGAGGAGCTTCTGGGCGCGCCGTCCGGCCCAATCAGGATCCAGCTGCCTCCTCCTCGATGACCGCCTGATCCACTCCGTCGGCCCGGACCCTCTTTCCGGCTGTCATCGCCCCGTGCAGTACCAATAGGCTCAGGGCCAGCACCACCAGCACCATGCCCGTGATCTCCGCGGCACTCAGATCCTCCCCGAGTTGGATCCAGGCGGCGAGGACTCCCACGACCGGCGTCCCGATGGTGCCGATGCCGGCCATGTTCGCAGGCAGCGCGTGGATCACGTAGAGCCATACGATGGAGGCCAGGGCGGTGCCGAATAGGATGCTATAGGCCAGGGACCAGATGAACGTGGCCGACCACTGGATGCCGTCCCCGGGGAACACGGCGGCGATGACGACCAGGGGGATCGCGCCGAACAGGCCCTGCCAGGTGGTGAGGGAGAGCAGCTCGACCTCGTGTCTCTGCCGCAGCACCTTCGCCACGACGGCGCCGGCCGCGAAGCAGAGGGCGCCGGCCAGAGTCAGGAGGCTGCTGAGGACCCCTCGCAGCTGCCAAGGCTCGATGATGAGTACCAGTCCCACCAGGCCCACGGCTACCGACAGCCACTGGGCTCCCGCCAATCGCTCGTCCAAGAACAACCAGGCGAGAACGAGTATCCAGAATTGCCAGGTGTTGGCGAGCATGGCGGTGTGACCGGCGCCACCGGCCACGAGAGCGGCGGTGGTCAGTCCGACGAACCCGCCGATCTGCAGCACGCCGACGGCAGCCGTGAGTCCGACCGCCTTGGGACGCAGCGGACGGCCGAGCAGGGGGAGCAGGGCGAGCAGGATGAGGTACGCGGGAAACGACCGCAGCGCGGCGAACATGAAGCCGCTGCTCTCGAGAACGCCGAGTTTTCCCGGCACCCAGCCGTATCCCCACATCAAGGCTAGAGCTGCCAGGGCCAGGATCGGGAGATATCGAGATGACCGCACCGCGCCTCCGTCATGGCTTCGATTCAGGAGCGAGACCGCACCATTCTAGCGATTTACGCCGACGGGAACCTCGCCGTAGACCGATGTCCACCTGGCGCGATACGATGGGGCCGTTTCCAGTCATGAGAGGTGTCAAAGCCAGGTCGCGATGTCTCGAGCAGTCGACATACAGCCCCCGGGGGCATATCGGGTGATCACCGATCTCTCGCTGCCAAAGAGTAGCGGCAGGTCGCTGCCGGTCGCCGAGGGCCAGATATTCCGGGCGATCGCCAGTGAGGGCAAGCAGGTCTTGGACCTGACCTTCTTCAACGCTCACAACTATCGGGAGCATTTCTCCGCGGAACTGTCGGCCGTGCTCGGCAGCATGCAGGGCACCGGCGGCTACTACCGGCTCACACGACTCTACTCGAACCCCCCTTACGAGAACGTGCTCGCCACGGTGGTCGACGACCCCGTAGGCAGCGGCGTGCGGGGCGGGGAACGGGGAGGCCACTACATCGACGACGGTCACTGTACTGGTCGGCTGTTGGAGTTCATGGGCTTTCCGGACGACCGGACATGCAGCGACAACTTCGCCGACGCCCTTTCGGAGATCGGGCTGCGCCAGGAGGACACGTTCGACTCCACGATCTTCAACGTCTGGATGAACTCGTACACCGACGAGCGCGGCGACATGCAGTTCGCGGTCCCCCTGGTCGAGACGGACGACCATATCGACTTCCTGGCCCACATCGACCTGGTGGCGGTGTTCTCGATCTGTCCACTCAGGCACGGTCCCTGTAACGACTACCAGCCAAAGGGGATGCGCTTCCAGATCCTCGAACCGGAACTGAACCGGGAGGGAGGCTCGTGACGGGGCGGCTGATCGAGCGGCTGGTGGTCCCGCCGAGTTCGGGCAGGGCCGTCCGCGTGCTGCGAGGCCGGACTCTCCGAGTGGGGCAGGAAGCCGGGGGGCAGGTGGCGAGTCTGCTGGTGCTGAACGCCCATGACCACAAGGAGCAGGGGATGGCCCGGTTCTCGGGGAACCTCAGCCAGATACAGGGTATCGGGAATCACTATCGTCTGGGAACAGTGTTCTCCAAGGTCCCGTACGAGCGGCCGATGCTGACCGTCACCCGGGACACGGTGGGCCATCACTTCCTGGGGCCACACTGTACGGCGCGCATGATGGAGCTGCTCGGAGCACCGGGGCATCGCAGTTGCACCGACAACTACGCAGACGCGCTGGCGGAACACGGACTCACTCTCGAGGATGTCTACACTCCGGCCTCCATCAACCTCTTCGCGAATCCCCGCGTCGACCCAACGGGTGACGGCAGCATCGAGTTCCTGCCTCCCACCGCGGGAAAGGACGACTACGTCGAGTTCGTCGCCGAGATGGACGTCTTGGTGGTCGTCTCCGCCTGCCCGGATGACGTATCCAGCCTCAACGGCGGCTCGTGCACGGCGATAGTGGTCCAGATCGCCGAGCTGAGATACGGGCCTCGTCCCGCTTGACGGTATGGACTTTCGCTTGCCGGTTCGAGAAAGGACAGGATGCCGGTTGAAGCCGGGGAGACTTCACGCGACAATCGATACGAGTGAGGAGCAGTGCTTCGAAACCGTAGCTAGGATGGTTCGGAGCGGTTCGACCAAACGGCCTTGGAGGAGATGACATGAGTGAATCCGTCAAGTTCTACCCGGCATACTGGGGCGGCAAGAAGCTCTCGTATCCGAACTTCCCTGCCGAATCGCCCAAGTTCGCGAACTCTGTGGTGGTGGGCAACCTGATCTTCGTCAGCGGTTGTCAAGGCCAGAACGACGACACGGTGACCGTCGACACGGACGTATTCGAGGAGCAGATGATCGTCGCTCTCGACAAGGTCCGCAGGGTGATGGAAGAGGCCGGCAGTTGCATGGACAACGTCATCAAGACGCTCATGATGCTGAAGGACGTCAAGGATTACCCCAAGATGCGCAAGACCGAACTCGAGTACTACCAGAAGTACGCCCCTCGCCTGGTGGAAGACCCTCCGGCCAGCACCTTCATGGAGGTCGGCTTGGCCAAACCCGAGTTCCTCGTCGAGATCGATGTGGTCGGAGTCATATCGAGGGACTGAGACGGAGATGGGCTCGACACCGGGGCTGTGCGGTGAAACGGGAAGGCCTATGACGAACGATCTCCCATATGGGACCAGCGTCTGGGGCGAAGGCGGTCAACGGGCCGTCGCCCCCCTCGGTCAGGACCTCGATGTGGACGTGGCGATCATCGGCGCGGGGTTCGTCGGGCTCTCGTCGGCAGTCGCTCTCAGTGAGGCCGATCCCAGCCTGCGAATCGCTGTGCTAGAGGCCGAACACGTCGGGTCCGGCGCAAGCGGTCGTGGGTCAGGGATGGTCGCCCCTCTACTCCACGGCATAGGCAGCGTAGCGCGTGTCTTCGGGTGGGATGAGGTCCGCTGGGCGGCGCGATTCCTGATCGAAGAAGGAGCACGCCTCGGGGACTTCATTCGCGAGGAATCGATAGCTTGTGACTACGAAGAGGCACCGCTTGCCACGATCGCCGTCGACGACCGCCAGGGCAGATGGCTTGACGGTCGTACGGCTGAGTTGCATCGAGCGGGCTACGCGACGAGGAGGCTGGGCCCCGAAGAGCTAGGCCGTTTTGTCGGCTATCCGGCGAAGGCCGCGGCGATAACGGAGGAGGCGAACTTCGGCCGGCTGCAGCCTCTGGCGCTGGCTCAGGGCTTCGCGGAAGCTTCCGTTCGGAAAGGTGTCGGAGTCTATGAGAAGACGGTCGTCAAGAAGTATGAAGCGAGCCCTCGAGGTATTCGAATCATCACGGAAGCGGGTGCCAGAGTAGCGGCGAAGAAGCTGGTTCTGGCGGCCGGAGTGCGGATCCGCGAACTGGGTTATCGGCGTCTCAGGCCTTTCCCCATGGCGGTCCAATCGTACCTCTTGGCGACGGATCCATTGGACGCATCAGAGCTCGAACGACTCGGTGTTGGTCTGAGAGAGGCCTGCATACTCGACGCGAGCCCGGCGTTCTACTACCTCAGGACCTATCGAGACAGACTGCTGATAGGCGGGGCGTCCGCACTCTTCTCCAAAGCGGACGACAAAGCGGATCGGGACTTCAAACGCTTCGAGACCGTGCGTACCGAACTACACAGGCGCTTCCCGTTCCTCAGGGAAACGCCCGTCACTGCCGCCTGGGCTGGGCCGATCCAGAGTAACCTCAGCGAGCTTCCGACCGTCAGGACCCTGCCGGGTTCACCTGATGTCGTTCTCAACATCGCCTATGTCAACGGTGTTCCCCTTTCTTGTCTCGCAGGCCGGATGATCGTCGATCTGGTCCTGGGGCCGACGTACGCCGACCGAGACGTGGAGCGCCTGCGAAACATCTTCAACGGGACGAGTCCGTCGATCGGTGAATTGGCGAGATTCGGGTGGAGCATGTTGTGATCGAGTTGCGACGCTCCAGCATCGTCGTGGTTCCGGATCCGAGATCGGACCGACTCATGTTCTAGTATGGTGTGACCGCGCCTCATGATGCCCCAAGGAGTCGACATGTCGAATTTCTTCAACGTCGCCATGGTGCAGCTCTCCTCCGATCTGACGATCGGCGATCTCGAACGCCGGAAGCTCGTCCACCAAGACAGGCTGGACCGATACCTCGACTTGATCATGGGAGTGGACCCCGTGGTCGACCTCTTCGTCCTTCCCGAGACGCTCGTGAGTGGCTACGACCGCGCGAACTGGGCCGCCCTTGCCGAGCCGATCCCCGGACCCACGAGTGACTATTTCTGCCAGAAAGCGCAGGAGTTGGGCACGTGGATCTGCCCCGGATCCATCATCGAGAAGCGTCAGGGGTCTCATGGCACCTTCAACACGTCGTTGCTCATCTCGCCGACCGGCGACATCGTCATGAGAGCCAGCAAGATCTTCGTGCCCTATCCTTTCGAGTCTTCTCAACGCGGGGGTGGATCCCCCGTCTTCGACATCCCCGAGGTGGGCACGTTCGGCATCATGGTCTGCGCCGATTCCGCAGTCCCGGAAGTGGCACGCAACCTGGCTTTCAACGGAGCTGAAGTCATACTCAATCCGCTCTGCCAGGGCATCTTCATCGGCGGACTCCGTCACCGCATCCCACTCACACAGGTACGGGCCATGGAGAACCAGTGCTATGTCGTGGCCGTGAATCAGGCGGCGCCCGAGGGAATGGGGCACTCTTCGGTCTGTGATCCCGAGGGGCGGATCGTCGAAGAGCTCGAATCGCCGGAGTCCTTCGCGGTGGTGTCGCTGAACTTGGATGAGGTGCGACGGGTCCGAGAGCACGGCTCTTTCGGGGTGTCCAACCAGTTCCTCAAGATGGTGCGCGATTGCGAGGTCGACGGACGCACTCTTAGCGCCTGCTACCGCAGGGGACTGGAGAACGCGCCCGTCTTCGATTCTCTGTCCGGTCGAGCCCCCATCTCGATCGATGAGATCACGCATGCCTAGCGTCCCACGTGGTATCTCCCCGACGTCGCTTCGGCGATCGGGGGCCGCGCGTTGCCTCTTGATGTGGGACGTTGATACAGTCTGTGGTAGTGACGGTGGCGAGAGCGAAAGGGGGCGGAGCGGGGCAGAGGGAGATCAATAACGCTAGCGCGGACTGGCGCCGTACAGACGTGCGGCGGGAGGCATGGCCTGGCCCATCGAGGGCGAGGAGAGTCCGTGGTCATTCGGCTTCTGTTGGGATCTGTTCGTGTAACGAGTGGAGAACCCTAGCACAAGGAGGGAAGCAGATGAGTGACGAGGCGAAGAAAGACGGCAGCGGGACCGAGGAGGCGGGAGTCCTTCAGGGCAGACGTGTGAGCCGTCGGGAGTTTCTGAAGCTGGCGGGCGTGGCAGGCGCCGCGGTCGGTGCTGCAGGCGGTGTAGGCGGGTTGTTGGCAGCTTGCGGCGAGGAGACTCCTTCCACCACTACCGGCGAAACGACCGCTACGACCGCCGCCCCCAGCACGACCACCACCGCCACCTCGGTATCGACCGAGCCGGAGACCGGTCGGGAGATCAAGTTGGGCTTCGTATCTCCGCTCACCGGACCGCTGGCGTCGTTCGGGGTACCCGACAAGTACTGCGCCGATCGCTGGAGAGAGTTCATCGGCGACGGCGTGGTCTTGGGTGACGGCAAGAAGCATCCCATCTCCATCATGGTCGAGGACAGCCAGTCCGATTCGAACCGGGCCGCGCAGGTTGCCGGCGACTTGATCAACAACACCGGCATCGACATGATGATGGTCGCCTCCACCCCGGACACGGTGAAACCCACGGTCGACCAGTGTGAAGCCAACTCCACGCCGGTCGTCTCCACCGACTGTCCCTGGCAGACGTATCTGGGGCCGGCCTTCGACAGCGGAGGCTACAAGTGGTCATACCACGTCTTCTTCGGCGGAGAAGACTGGATGGAAGTGGTGGTCAGCTGCTACGACCAGATCGCCACCAACAAGACGGTCGGCTACATGCTGCCCAACGATGCCGACGGCAACTACTATCGTGAGGTCTTCCCGGCCTTCCTGGAGAACAAGGGTTACAAGCCGATAGACGGTGGCGCGTACCAGAACGGGACCGAGGACTACTCGACCATCATCGGGATGTTCAAGTCCGAAGGCGTGGAGGCCATCACCGGGGTCATGATCCCGCCGGACTTCACGAACTTCTGGGCGCAGTCGGGTCAGCAAGGATTCCAGCCCAAGGTGGCCCTCGTCGGCAAGGCCCTGCTCTTCCCAGAGTCGCTCGATGCGATCGGAGCGCCCGGCAATGGGCAGTGCACCGAGTTGTGGTGGCATCCGACCTATCCGTTCAAGTCGTCGCTCTCCGGCGAGACGTGCGCAGAACTGGCGGACCACTATGCGACCACGACCAACCAACAGCCGACCGCGCCCTTGCTGCACTACGCGGTGGGAGAGATGGCTCTCTATGCTCTGAAGAACGCCACGGATCCGACCGACAAGGAAGCCATCCTAGCGGCGGTGGAGACGATGAAGCTCGACTCGATCGTCGGCACCATCGACTTCACTCAGCCGGTGATGACTCCGCTCGGTCCAGGTAATTCCGACTTCCCGCCGGGCCCCGGCCACAAGACGAAGAACGTCTTCGATCATGGCCTCGGCGGAGCCCAGTGGCTCCAGCTGGGGGGTAAATACAACTTCGAGCAGGCGGTGGTGAGCGATGCCGCCGCTCCCTACATCACCGAGATGGTACCCGTCAAAGAATTGCCCATCACTTCGTAGCGACCGATACATCAGGCAGACGCCGAGGCAGGGTTCCCCAGTCGGTTCATGGGGAATCCCTGTTTCGGTGTCTGCCGATGGCGCTTCGAGGGAAACCAGCTTCAGCGATGCGATCAGATGGTGAGGTGACGCACGTGACGACAGGCTACTCGATCTTCCACGACACCATCGCCGACATGGCCTGGCCGGCGGTCGATGAGGCCGCCAGGCGGGGGGCGATCATGCTGGTACCGGTGGCGGTCATAGAGCAACATGGTCCCCATCTGCCACTGGCCACCGACATGTACGGAGCCTATCTCCTGACGACCCGTATCCGGTCGGGGCTGGCCGAAGCGGGGATCGAGGCACTCGTGGCGCCTCCCTACTACTACGGCATGAACCCGACGACGGGTATGTTCCCCGGATCACTCCATGTTGACCGGGAGACGATGATCTCAGTTCTGACGCAGGTGCTCTCGAACTACGCGCGATGGGGTTTCGCCACGCAATTCATCCTCAATCACCATGGCGACCCCTCTCACAACGACGCGATCATGGAGGCGATCCGTTCGGTCCGCTCGGATGGCGTCGATGCCGTGTACACGATGGGAGGCTTCGTCAGGCAATTCATCGAGGAGGCCTATGCTGCCGCCTTCAAGAAGCCTCTCCCTCTGCCGCCGGAAGCGCTGCTCCAGGCTCCGGAATCTGATGAGACCAAGGCCCAGCGCGCGAGACTCGCGAAATCGGCGGTGCATGTTCACGCGGAGGAGTTCGAGACGAGCATGATCATGCGCTGGTACCCCGACACACTCGTCCAGGAGGTCGATATCGAGGCCCTGGAGCCGGTGCTGCCCACGTCTGAGCAGTTCGACCGGGCCATCCAACAGGGCGGATGGCGCGAGTTGACACCCCTGGGATATATCGGTGACCCGTCGGTGGCGGCGCCGGAGACTGGAGACATCTACGCGTACGACGCGGCCGACATCGTGAAAGCTATCGTGGCGCGGCTGGCCGGTTCCAGCTCCCGACGAGAGGAGGCTGATGAGCATGATCAGGGATGACCTCGTAGCCGTGGCTCGCGGAGAGGCGACCGCCGACTTGGTGATCAAGAACGGGAAGCTGGTGAACGTCAACAGCGGTGAGATCTACCCCGCGGGTGTGGCGATCAAGGGGGATCGCATCGCGGCCATAGGCGATGTCGACTACACGGTGGGCCCGGAGACCGAGGTCGTCGACGCCGCCGGTCGATATCTCTGTCCCGGTCTCATAGACGGCCACATCCACCTGGGCGGGTCTCAATTCTCCATGACCGAGTTCGCCCGCGCCGTGATACCCCACGGGACCACCGTCCTGTCGACGGATTTCTACGAGATCGGCGTCGTGGCTGGGAAGAAGGCCATCCGCTTCGCCCTCGACGAACTCCGATCCACGCCTATCAAGGTCCTATTGAACATCCCTCCTCATGCCTACCTGGGTCTTGGCGCGCTCGGGAACCCGGGCAACATCACCACGGAAGATGTCATGGACATGCTCGATTGGCCGGAATGCTGTGGTCTGGCGGAGTGGAACATGTTCGTGGCCTCGATCCCCGTGCCCGGGGTGCGAGAGTTGACGGAAGCCACCTGGAAGCGGAACAAGCTGATGGGTGGACACTTCGGCGAGCTCCCGCCTGCGCTGGCGAATGCCACGGCCGCTCTGGGTATCTACTCTGAGCATGAAGCCATGTCCGCGGAGGAGGCTTTGGATCTTCTGCGCCTCGGAGTCCATATCCAGGCCAGGGAGGGCTCGGCGGGGCGGGACCTCCGCCACGTGGTCAAGGCCATCACCGAGCACAAAGCGAATCCCAGGCACTTCTCCTTCTCCACAGACGAGCAGGAGGCGGATTCCTTGGCGCTTGACGGGCATGTGGACCACAAGATCCGGACTGCGATCCGCTGTGGGCTCGACCCCGTGACCGCCATCCAGATGGGCACCCTCAATGCCGCGGAATACTTCCGGATCTCCGACGACACGGGTAGCATCGGACCCGGCAAGGTTGCCGACGTGATCCTCGTGGATGATCTGGCTTCGTTCGATGTGACCGAGGTCATCGCGGACGGCAAGCTCGTGGCCCGAGACGGTGTCTACATAGGCGATCTGCGGCCGCCCAAGTACCCGGACTACTTCTTCGACACCATCAAGATCGCGCGCTTGACGACTCCCGCTGATTTCGCCGTCGAAGCGCCTTCACCCGGCGACGCCACTGTCAGCGTCCGCGTCATCGGCGTCAACGAGGGCAGTCTGGTCACAGAGGACCGCCGGCTCGAGCTTCCCGTGGTCGACGGCAAGGTCCAGCCGACGCCCGGACAGGACGTGATGAAGATAGCCGTGCTCGATCGGTTCGAGGCTTCCGGCAGGATCGGCAAGGCCTTCGTCCAGGGATTCCGGATGAAGGCGGGAGCCATCGGCTCGAGCTTCAACCCAGGGATCATGAACCTCATGGTGGCGGGGACGAACGACGAGGACATGAGCCTGGTCGCCAATAGGATCGCGGAACTCGGCGGTGGATACGTCGTAGCCCGCGACGGCAAGATTCTCGGCGAGCTACCCTTGCCGCTTCTTGGCCTCTTCTCTGACGAGACGGTGGACGAGGTAGTGGAGCGGTTGCAGGGCATCAACGACGCCATCGCGACCGGACTGGGAACGGATTTCCCGGGCCTTCACACGTCAGTGGCGTTCGTCTGTCTGGCGGTCTCGATCCCCACGCTGAAGATATGCGACAGGGGCTTGGCCGACGTCCGCACCATGGAGACCGTGGATATGTTCGCCTGAGGGGCTTCTATCCTGGCCGAGAGGTAGCACAGCAGCACGGGCGCTGAGGAGCTGAAACGAGAAGAAAGGGCTAGTGAGATGGCTAAGGAGCATTTCGATCTGAGCGAAGTGAGCGCGCAGTCCGATGAGTTCTGGAAAGGGTTCCAGCAGCACATGGGCTATTCCGACGAGGAGATAGCCACCTTCCGGAACGACCCGGAACGTGCCTACCTCCCTCAGATCATGACCAGTCCCAAGATGCGCAACTCCACCATGGTCGTGGAAGTGGTCGAATCGCTGGGGTGCGCCGAGGGCATGCAGGCCGGTGACAAGTTGTACTTCACCGGTCTCGCCAAGCTCGATCCCTCACGGAGCAGCCCGTGGTGCGCGCATGCTCTGGTCCCGGCTCTGCTCCACGCCAACGAGTGCCAGACGTTGGTGGTGAACGGCATCGACCCCAACAAGATGTACTGGCCGTATCAGGGGTGCGAGGACTGCGGCAGCAAGCACAGCTGGGGACGGCTCATCATGAAGACCTACGTGATCGAGGAGGACCCCGAGGAGCGTCCGACGGCATGAAGGAGACACCGTGAGACTGTATGTGCTGAACGGCGGACAGCTCTACGCCGAGAAGGGGTTCTTCTGGCATTTCGGCACCATCGAGGACACCGGCAAGGACTACGAGCCCGAGATGCGCATCCTCCACAGCACGCAGTACTTCATCGACCACCCCGAAGCGAAGATCCTCTTCGAGCTCGGCTACAAGGACGAGGAATTCCAGAACGTCGTAGGCTTCCCGCACCGCAAGGGACCCGACGGGCGCTACCACAAGCAGGAGATCGACGAGAACCCCGTCGCTCAGCTGGAGAAGATCGGGTACGGGCTCGACGACATCGACTACGTGGTCCTTTCACACCTCATGTCCGATCACGCCGGGTGGTTGCCCGAATTCGCCGGAAGAAAGGCCAAGATCCTGGTCCAGAGGAAGGAACACGAATACGCGGAGCGGATCGGCTGTCCCCGCCGCCCCGGGGAAGAGCCCGCGTTGGAGCAATTCCACAGCTGGATGTATCAACGGCCGTGTTTCGAGAGTCCGGATCTCCAGTTCGAGTTCCTCGAGGGAGATCACGAGCTGATCGAGGGCGAGGTCTCGATCGTCTACACCCCCGGGCATACTCCCGGGTATCAGGGGGTCCTACTGCGGCTTCCCCAAAGCGGCCCCGTGTACCTGGGAGGCTGCGATACGCGGGACATGTACTATGCGACCCCGCTTCGCGGGCATGGTCCCGGTATCCCTCACTCGATGACCTGGTCGGCCGCGGGAGAACTGCAGAGTCTCAAGAAGATCCGGGACCTCATGGCGGGGCTTGGAGGTCAGATCTTCTGCGGACACGACCACGAGCAGTTCCTTCAGTTGAAGAACGCTCCCGACTACTACGATTGAGGTCGCTCTCGCTTCAGACCTCTTCGAGCACCGTGTAGTATGTTGGTCGCCGATGCTAGCTGGGATGGTTCGAGGCTGGAAGCGGGAGCGTATGACCGAGGTAGTCCGGAGGAGACACTTATGACGGAACCGAGGAGGGAACCAGTGGGGGCGACCGGAGAGAGGACCATAGTCCGCGACATGTGCTTCATCGGGGTCCCCTGGGGGGGCAACGCGTGCATGGTCGACGTCAAGGACGGCAAGGTCCTCCGCATCCGTCCCCTCCGCTACTTCGAGCGGTACACCAGGGACGAGGTCAAGCCCTGGGTCATGCATGCCCGAGGCAAGACGTTCGAGCCGGGCGACAAGACGCTCCCCCCTCCCTATAGCATCGCCTATAAGAAACGGGTCTTCTCCCCTGCACGCATCCGCTACCCGATGAAGCGGGTGGACTTCGACCCGGCGGGAGCCCCGGGATCGGTCGGTCCGGGCGGCCGCAACATCCAGAATCGGGGCACGAGCAAGTTCGAGAGGATCTCCTGGGACGAAGCGCTCGACATCATCACCGGAGAGATGCTGCGGGTCAAAGAGGAGTACGGGCCCACGGCCATCCTCTACCAGAACGACCAGCACGGCGAGAACAAGACCGTCCACGGACCCCATGGCTGCGCCCGCAAGCTGCTCGACCTGTTCGGAGGCTACACTCATCAGGTCCGCAACGCCGACAGCTGGGAAGGCTGGTACTGGGGCGCCAAACACGTGTGGGGCTGCGAATTGATCGGCCAGCAACTGCCGCAGAAGAACCTGCTGTGGGACATCTCCAAGAACGCCGAACTCCTGCTGTTCTGGGGATGCGACCAGGAGACCACTCCCTGGGGCTGGGGCGGGCAACTTCCCAGCCGGCTCAGCTACTGGTGGACGGAGCTCGGCATCAGGCAGATCTACATCGCCCCCGACTGCAACTACGCGAACGCGGTGCACGCGGACAAGTGGATCCCCGTCCTGCCCAACACCGACGCGGCCCTCTATCTGGCCATCGCCCACCGCTGGTTCTCCGAAGGCACCTACGACAAGGAATACCTCGAGACCCACGCCTACGGCGTGGACAAGTTCGAGGCCTACGTGATGGGCGGCGAAGACGGGGTACCCAAGAGCCCGGAGTGGGCGGCCCCCATCACCGGCGTTCCGGCCCGCACCATCAAGGCCTTGGCCGACGAATGGGCGTCCAAGGCCACCACGGTGGTCATCGGTAACGGCGGCCCCGGCATCCGCGGCCCCTATTCCACGGAACCCGCCCGTCTGCAGGTCCTGTGCCTGGCCATGCAGGGTCTGGGCAAGCCGGGCTGCAACCAAGCCAAGATGATCGAGTGGGCTCTGGCCGCCGATCCAGAGTACCAGGCGGCACCCAAGCCTTCGGTGCTCACCGACCTGATGGCCGCCTACCGCGGCGGCATGCCGGCCGAGTACGGGCGCGAATCCTTGATCCCCAAGACGCTCGTCCCCAAGTTGATCCTCGAGGGCGAAGGCACCTGGTACGGCAACAAGTACGGCATGCGCAGCGAGCGGGAGGACCAGTTCATCCAGTACAAGTATCCCGCTGACGGCTGCTCCAAGATCCACATGATCTGGACCGACTCACCGTCGTGGATCACCTGCTGGAACGACGGCAACAACTTCATCCGGGCCCTGCACCATCCCGATATCGAGTTCGTCTTGTGCCAGCATCCCTGGATCGAGAACGACGCTCTCTTCTCCGACGTCATCCTGCCGGTCGACACCAAGCTGGAAGAGGACGACATCGGCAGCGACACCTTCAGCGGGCAGATGGACCTGCTCTACCCCGAGCCTCGCTGCATGGACTCGCTGGGCGAATCGATGAGTGACTACGAAGTCGTCTGCAAGATCGCCGAGCGCTTGGGGATGCTGGAGGAGTACACCGACGGGCAGACCATCCCCGAGATCATCAAGTCGGGCTACGAGAACTCCGGTTCGGCCGACAAGATCAGTTGGGAAGAGCTCAACGAGCGGGGCTACTACGTCATCCCCGTCGATCCGGATTGGGAGAAGATACCGTCCGGTCTCATCGAGTTCTACGAGGATCCCGAGAACCATCCGCTGCAGACGCCCACCGGCAAGCTCGAGTTCTACTCCACCGGCTTGGCCGAGAACTTCCCCGACGACGACGAGCGCCCGCCCGTGCCGCACTGGGTGGCCGAGGGCGAGACGCACCAGGAGACCATCGGGACGGAGCGGTCGAAGAAGTATCCTCTACTCGTCATGAGCAACCATCCCCGCTGGGGCGTCCACTCTCAGCACGACGACGTCACCTGGCTGCGGGAGATCGAGACCTGCAAGGTCCGAGGAGCCGACGGCTATCAGTACCAACCTCTCTGGATGAACCCGAAGGACGCGGCTGCCCGGGGGATCAAGTACGGCGACGTGGTGTCGATCTACAACGAGCGGGGCACGGTACTGGCCGGCGCCTACGTGACCGAGAGGATCATGGCGGGAGCGGTGGGGATCGACCACGGCGCCAAGTACGACCCGATCGTGCCGGGTGAGATCGACCGGGGCGGTGTGATCAACACCATCGTGCCTCGCAACTGCACCTCGAAGAACAACGTGGGCATGGCGGTCTCCGGCTTCCTGGTGGAAGTGGAGAAGACCGACCTCCAGGGGCTTCGGGCGAAATACCCTGAGGCGTTCGCGAGGGAGTGTCACGTGGCCGCGGGGCCGTGCATAGCGGGGATCACCGCGTCGAACTAGAGGGCGACGACTCGTCGCGCTCAGACCACGATGACGATGGACGGCTCGGTCGCGCCGTCGAGGGAGGCTCCACGCGGTTCTTTGACATTGCCGGAGGGCAAGTATACCCTGTTCGGAGTGAGCGCTCCGTCCAAATGAATGGATGGAGATGGCGTCAGCCGGCAAGAGCGCGTGATCGAGGCCGCGCGCGTGCGTGGCCGAAGTTGTACCATGAGGAACAACTCCCCGGTGATCGAGGCATAGAGAGACACGGTCACGAAAGCACACCGTGACCCCCGGTCTCACTGCGCTTGGCGCTCGCCGGACCATCTTGTCGACGATGAGACCCAACGAGGAGGTTGTCGTGGAGCGCAAGGCGGGTTATGAGGCGGATGTGGCGATCATCGGAGCCGGCGCGTCAGGTCTGTGCGCGGCTCTGACTCTCAGCCTGGGTGGGGCCTCTGTCCTCATCTTCGAGCAAGAGCCCGAACCGGGTGGCATGACCAACTACGCCGAAGGCATGTTCGCGGTCGGGAGCAAGCTCCAGAAGAAGAAGAAGGTCGGACTCACGGTGGAGGAGGCCTTCGATACCCACATGGAGGAGACTCACTGGCTTGCCAACCCGCGGCTGGTGCGTACCTTCATCGAGAAGACGGCCGACACTATCGACTGGCTCGAGTCGCTCGGCACCGATTTCAGTGGACTGTTCACCATCTCTCCGGTGACACCTCGGGTGTGGCATCAGCTTGCCGGCTTCGGCAAGGAAGGCCTGGTCAAACCCCTTTTCGAGAAGGCGCAGAGCCAGGAGAACGTCTCGGTCCTCTTCGAGACCGAGGTGAAGAAGCTCGTCATCGATGGCGGAGCGGTCGTCGGGGTGGAGGCCGAGGGCAAGGACGGGAAGACCATCCAGGCTCGGGCCAAGGCGGTGATCATCGCTTCCGGCGGATACCAGGACAACCAGGAGTGGGTCGACAAGTACTGCAAGTCGGGCTTCACCAGGCCCGTGATCCCCGCGAGGCAACTGGGAGCGGGCATCAAGATGGCTTGGGAGGCGGGGGCCGAACCCTACGACATGGGCGTGATGCAGACCATCGTCCTCGTGCCCGAGGAGGATCTGTCCTCTCAGTTGCTCGTGGCCGGCTATCAGCCCGGTCTATGGGTCAACACGTTGGGCGAACGGTACTGCAACGAGGCGATCTGCTGGAAGTTCCCCATGGCCGGCAACGCTCTGGCCCGGCAGCCCGGGGCCGCCGCCTGGTGCATCTTCGACGACGAGACTCGCGTGCAGATGAAGGAAGAAGGCGTCCAGTTCGTGTTGGGCGAGTTCTACGACATCCTCAAGAACCTGCCGGATCTTGACCAAGAACTCGAGCGGGGGATGAAGGAAGGAAAGGTTTTCAAGGGCGCGTCGCTGGAGGACCTCTCGGCCCAGATAGGCGTGGATCCGGCGACGCTCAGCGAGACGGTCGACGAGTACAACGGGTGCTGTGCGAGGAACTACGACTCGGTGTTCGGCAAGGACCGGGTCTACCTGCACTCCATCGAGAAGCCGACCTTCTGGGCGATCAAGCTCGGACTCTCCGCCTTCATGACCAACGGGGGCATCAGGATCAATCACAAGACCGAGGTCCTCAAGGAGGATCGTACTGTCATCCCCGGCTTGTATGCCGTGGGGTGTTCCGCGGGCGGTATCCTCGGCGACACCTACGAGGTCTCGACGACCGGCGGTTCGCTCAGTTTTGCCTGCAACACGGGGCGGATAGCCGGCGAAAGCGTCCTGAAGCGTCTCGGTGCATAGCCCTCTCCAAAGGAGGAGACTCTGATGGAAGACCTCATGAGGGAGTTCGCCCGGCTGGCCAGTGACCGGCCGACCAAGATCCGCGAACTCAAGAAGCGGGGCAAGAAGGTCGTCCCGTACGTCGGGCAGTTCGTTCCCGAGGAACTGCTCTACGCCGCCGGGGTGGAACCCTACCTGGTCTGTCGCGGGGGCGAGCCGGAGCCGCCTGAAGCCGTGCTTGACGACATGCTCAGGTTCTTGAATCCGCTGGCCCGGTCGATGGCCGGTTTTCACGTGATGGGCCTCGACCCCGTGATGCCTCTGGCCGATCTCGTCGTCGCCAGCCAGCCCGAGTGTCATGTCCAAAGGATGGCGGAGTATCTGGAGTTCCTTGGCCTTCCGGTGTTCAAGGTGGGCGTGCCTCAGAACTGGGACAGGCCGTACGCCGGGGAGTACTACTTCCGCGAACTGGAGCAACTGAAGGCCAAGTTGGAGGAGTTGAGTGGGGCCCCGATCGACGATGAGCGGGTGCGTGAACAGATCGGGTACACGAACGCGATCAACGCCCTCCTGCGAAGGATCGACGAGTCGAGGAAACGCGAATCCCCGCCTTTGGGCGGCTACGAGTTCATCCATCTCAACCACCACTCCCTCTTCGTCGACCCTCCGGTGGCGATCGAGAGACTGTCCGAGATCGCCGAGAGACTAGAGCGAGCGGAAGGCGCGTTCGCCAAGGACTCCCCCCGGATCCTGCTGGCCGGCCATGCCGTCGCCGTCGGGGACTATCTCGTCGTCAAGAACCTCGAAGATGCCGGCGCGATCATCGCCACGGAGATGTTGGACGAAGGTATGCGCTGGTACCGATGGGATACAGCGACCGAAGGCGACCCCCTCCGCAACCTGTGGCGGGCGAAGTATCTCGACAAGGTCCCGGTCAACATCTTCCAGCCTGCCTGGAAGGACCGCTTCGAACACATGAAGGCTCTCATCGAGGATTATCGGATCGACGGGGTGGTCTGGTACCAACTGGCATACGACGAGATCTACGACATGGAATGCACGGTGATCAGCAAGTGGCTCCACGAGTCGAAGGTTCCTCTCCTCAAACTGGAAACGTCGTACGAGTACTCGAGGGAGGCCACGGGTCCGCTGAACACCAAGGTGGAGAGCTTCGTCGAGAGCCTGCGGAGAGGTAGGTAGCCATGGCCGGCACTGCGTATGAAGGATTCCTGGAGTTGGGCGAGTTCGAGGGTCGTGAGCGACAGCGGATACTGCCGCAGTGGGTAGAGGCCGCCACCCGCCTGGGTCTCGATGAGGCCGATATGGAGTACGCGGTCACAGAGTTCATCCCCGACATGTGGGATATCAAGTACCAGGGCGTCCGCAAGATGATCGGAGCGATGACCCGGGAGGCCATCGATCACACCCAGCTCAAGGAACAGAAGCAACGGGGCGTGAAACTGGTCTACGGGGTCATACCGGCCATCCTCACGCCCTATCAGGCGATAAAGAAGGCCGGCGGGGACAAGATCTTCGTCAGCTTCCCCGATATGTGTCTGATGAACTTCCTGCAGCCCCTCTTCCACAAAGGCGCGCCCCTTTTCGAGCTGGCGGAGCAATCCGGTCTCACCTATGGCTGCCGCCACTGCGCGCTCAACAAGCTCAGGATCGGGCTTCGACTCAAGGATGTGGTCCCGGCTCCGGACATCCAGTGGTCGTTCGGTCTCGTCTGCGACGAGGCGACCAAGGTCGACGAGTACATCAACTGTATCTACGACGACAAGTGGTTCGCCGTCATCACGCGCCTGCCGCACGACACGTGCCTGGGCGAGGTCGACGACGAGATACCGGAGCGCGTGTCGTACCTGGCCGCGGCCTTCAGAGACGCCTACGAAGAGGTCCAGAGGGTCACCGGGGTGCAGGTGCGCGACGAGCACATCGCCGCCGCGCTGGACGATTTCCAGCGCTACCTCGGCAAGACCGACGTGCTGACGCGGATGAACGCCGAGGCCGACCCGCAGCCGCTGCGAGGATCGGCGCTGGTCAACTTCTGCCATCCGTTCTCGATGCCGTTCAACACCGGCATCGAGTACATGGAGGACGCCCTCGACACCATGATCGAGGAGATGAAGGTGGAAGTGGAGAACGGGAGGGGAATCTACCCGAAGGGCGTCCCCAAGGTGGGCTCGTACTTCGTGCCGTACGCCGTACCGTGGGTCGACAAGATCTTCATGGACAACGGAGTGGCGACCTCATCGAGTCTCACCATGATCCCTTCGGCCAAGCAGTTGATCCCCCCGAGCGGGGATGACCTCTACCAGAACGTCGCCGAGCAGTGGCTGCGGATGGTGTTCGGGATGGGCTGCCACGTCGAGGTGAAGACCTGGATCGAGAAGGTCGAGCGAGCCCGGCCGGACGCCCTCCTGATGGGCTTCTTCGACTACGACCGTTGGCTCGGCCAGATGCACAAGCTGGGCGCGCGGGAGGTCGAGAAAGCCACCGGTGTCCCCACCTTCTACATCGAGGCCGACTTCTTCGACGACCGCGACTACAGCCAGGAGGCCCTCCGCACCCGGATCGAGAGTATCAGCCAGGTGGTCAAGATGAGAAAAGCAGCCAAAGCGCAGGGAGGGTAGTCCGTGGGGGCAGACAGAGTCGATCCTGGGCGGCCGGCGATCTTCGCGGGCGTCGATATCGGTTCGACCACGTCGAAGGCGGTGATCATCGATCAGGAGGGTGACGTCCTGGCCTTCTCGATCATCGACACCAAACAGGACAGAGATCAGAGCGGCGAGGTGGTCCTCGCCCAGGCGCTCGAGGTCGCGGGAAGACAAGCCTCCGACCTGGCCGCGGTAGCCTCGACGGGATATGGGCGTCGTTCGTTCAAGCGCACCCAGAAGGTCATGCCGGAGATCATCTGCCACGCTCGCGGGACGGAGCAACTCCGCCCGGGAGTGAAGACGATCATCGACGTGGGGGGGCAGGACAGCAAGATCATCGCCGTCGGCGAGTACGGCACGGTCGAGATGTTCGAGATGAACGACCGCTGCGCCGCCGGCACCGGCCGGTTCTTCGAGGTCCTCAGCGGGCGGTTGCTGAACGTGCCCCTCGACGAGCTGGGTCCGCTGGCGCTCAGCTCCGAGAACCCGGTCTTTCTGAGCAGCGTGTGCACGATATTCGCCGAGTCGGAGATCATCTCCCACTTGTCGCACGGGGCGTCGCCGCAGGACATCGCCATGGGCATCCTCGAATCGATGGCCAAACGGGTGGTGTCGACCGGCAGGCAGGCGAGGATCGCCTACGATGAGCCCATCGTGCTGACGGGCGGGATCGCTCTGAACGTGGCGGCCAAGCGGGCCTTCGAGGAGCAACTCGACAAAGAGGTCGAAGTGCTCGATCGACCGCAGATGCCGGCGGCATTAGGCGTCGCCCTGATCGCCCGGGACGACTGGGTGGCCGGCGAGAGCGACTGAGCCGTGACCGGGCCGCACGGGTATACGGGAAGGATGCTCTGGGTCGACCTTTCCACAGGCCGGCTGTGGGACGAGGTCCTCGACGAGGAACTGGCCCGCCGGTACCTCGGCGGCTATGGCCTGGGATCGAGGATCCTCTTCGATCGGCAGGAAGCCGGGGTCGATCCTCTGGGACCGGACAACATCCTCGGCTTCATGACGGGGCTCTTCACGGGGACCGACGCTCTGGGCGGGTCGCGGTTCGCCCTCGTAGGGAAGTCGCCTCTCACCGGCACCTGGGGTGACGCCAACTCGGGTGGGAGCTTCGGCCCCCATCTCCGGTTTGCCGGATACGACGCGGTGTTCGTCGTGGGTGCGTCATCCACCCCCGTCTTTCTTGCGATTGAAGATGGTGTGGCTCAGGTGCGGGACGCCGCGCACCTGTGGGGCAAAGACACCCACGAGACCGAAGACCTTCTCAGAGCCGAGTTCGGGAAGACCGCCGAGGTGGCCTGCATCGGTCCGTCGGGCGAGAAGCTCTCGCTCATATCCGGGGTCATGACCGACAAGGGCAGAGCCGCCGCGCGCTCCGGTCTGGGCGCCGTGATGGGCTCCAAGAAGCTGAAGGCCGTCGTGGTCAGAGGAGACAGCCGGGTCCCGGTGTTCGATGAGGCCCGGGTGCGTGAGCTGCGCCGGTCGTACGCGAAGAAGCTGGTCGGACTCGTAGACGAGTTCAGGAACTTCGGCACCGCCTCCGCGATCGTGCCGTTCGCGAAGATCGGAGACTCGCCGGTCAAGAACTGGTCCGGGGTCTGCGAGGTCGACTTCCCCGAGGTGGAGAAGATCGGCGTGGATGCGGTGATGGGCCGGGTCGAGCGGAAGTACGCGTGTCATCGGTGCGTGATCGCCTGCGGCGGGCTCATGAAGGCGGCAGACGGGGAGTACCCCTATCCCTACGGCGTCCACAAGCCCGAGTACGAGACGGTGAGCATGTTCGGGACCAACTGCCTGAACGACGATGTCGAGTCGATCATCAAAGCGAACGACATCTGCAACCGTTTCGGATTGGACACCATCTCCGCGGGGGCCTGCATGGCCTTCGCCATCGAGTGTTACGAGAACGGCCTGATCACGAAGGACGACACCGGCGGTCTCGAGATGACCTGGGGCAACCACCGTTCGATCGTGGCCCTACTCGAACGCGTGGCAAGAAGGGAAGGGTTCGGCGACGTCCTTGCCGACGGGGTGAGGCTGGCGGCAGAAAGGATCGGAAGAGGGTCCGATCGGTACGCGGTCCACATCCACGGGCAGGAACCACCCGCACACAATCCCGTGCTGGAATACGGGTTCGCCTCCTGCTACCGGATGGATGCCACCCCCGCCCGACACATGCGCTGGCACGGTGGCTTCGTCCCCCCGGGAGTCCCCATGCCCGGGTACGAACCCGGTGCGTGGAGCGGCAGGGGCGAGGCGCAGAAGATGAACGTCATCTTCAATCATGCCCTGGAGAGCCTGGGGGTCTGCGTCTTCGTCATCGCCACCTTCCCTCACGTCGACGTACTGCTGGAGTTCGTCGGCGGCCTGACCGGTTGGGACATGGACCTGGAGGAGTTGCTCCGAGCCGGCGAGAGGGTCGCCAACGTGCGGCAGGCGTTCAACCTGCGCGAAGGCCTGAACCCGCTCGAGTATCAGGTCTCGGGGAGGCTGGAGGGGCGGCCGCCCATGACGGTCGGACCTTTGGCCGGATCCACGGTCGACCAGGGCCTCGTCAACCGAGAGTTCCTCGAAGCCATGGACTGGGATCTCGAGACCTGCGTTCCCACTCAGGCGAAGCTGTCGGAACTCGGGTTGAACGACGTTGCGCGGATCGTGCGCCCGGTCCCATGAGATTGACCGTCGAGGTGTTCGGGATCCCCGAGTCGATGGTCGCCGACCGTCAGATCGAGGTGGATCTGGGAGGCGACGTCACTCTCGGCGACGTGGTCGGCGGGCTCAGGCTGAACCTACCCGATCTGGACGGGAGAGTCTTCGTCGAGGGCGAGAACAAGCTGACCAGGCACTACGGCTTCAACGTCAACGGCCGCTTCCATGTGGATGACTACGACTTCCAGGTCGGGGAAGGCGATCGCATCGTCCTCATCACCTACGCCCTCGGGGGATGACTTCGGTGGCGGTGTGCGAGATCTCCGCCCGTTCAGTCGATTGACTCTCGGCCCTACGGGGTAACAGTGGGTACCAGCGACGAAATGGAGCAACGAGGAGGGCGCACGTGAGCACGTCGTCGGAGTACTCATCTCGACTCTCGTCCGGGCCTCTACAACAGGGAGTGACTCCCCGTCCTATCGACCTGCAGGTTTCCTACCGCTACGGGGTCCCCCTCATCTACGTGGGCGGCGAACTCGGACACGACTCGTCGCAACCACTTCGGGAAGCGATCGATCAGGAACTGTCGAATCACTCCAAGGTGCTGCTTCTCGAGTTCAGCGAACTCGTATACATGGACAGCGGGGGTCTATCGCTCCTGTTCGATACCGGGAAGCGATTGGGCGACGGTGGCTGGCTGGGGATCGTCAACCCCAATCACAACGTGCGGAGATTGGCGGAGATGACCAGCTTGTTCGAACGCAGGGGTTTCCGCCTGATCGAGGACCTCGGGTCCGTGCCGGCCGCTCTGGCGGAGTCACCGGACTGGTTCGGCGACTAGATCAGGTCTACGGACGAGGGACGCTCCCAAGCGGGGCGCTATCGAAGGGAGGGATCGTGAACGAACAGGTGTTCTCTCGAGAGACTCTGGCAGGCTTCGATGGCACCGACGGACGACGCGCGTACGTCGCCTTCGCGGGCAAGGTCTACGACGTCACGGACAGTGTGTTGTGGAAGGGTGGAGAGCATCAGGGCGAGCACAGGGCCGGCAACGATCTCACGGTCGCCCTGGACGACGCCCCGCATCTTCCCGATGAACTCGAGACCTTCCCGGTCGTCGGCTCGATCGTGGACTAGGACCTGGTCACCCTGAGCGACACACAGCACGGTCTCCGAGGGCAGGAGGCTGCTGAGATGATGAACGGTCCAGGACACAGGCCTGGTCGTTCAGGTGCTGCCCATGGCGGTGGCCACCACGGGATGATGGTCGCCGATCTCCGTCGACGTTTCTGGGTCTCGGTGATCGTCACGATCCCCATCCTCTTGCTCTCCCCGATCATCCAGGGGTTGCTCGACCTTGAGTCTCTGAGTTTCGCGGGGGACCAGTACGTGCTGCTGGCCCTCAGCGCATTCGTGTACGGCTGGGGTGGTCTGCCCTTCCTCCGTGGAGCCGTGCGAGAACTGCGGGTTCGAAGACCGGCCATGATGACTCTGGTGGCTGTGGCGATCTCGGCTGCTTTCCTCTACAGCGCCGCCGTCGTCCTGGGGATCAGCGGCGACATCTTCTTCTGGGAGCTCGCCACTCTCGTCGACATCATGCTCCTGGGGCACTGGCTCGAGATGCGAGCGGTGATGGGGGCTTCGCGGGCCCTCGAGGCACTCGCGCGACTGATGCCGGACGAAGCCCACCTTCTGGCCGGAGACGGAAGCGTCAGAGATGTGCCCCTCTCACAACTCGAGGCCGGCGATCGCGTACTGGTGAGACCGGGTGAGAAGGTCCCCATCGACGGACGAGTGACCGGTGGGCGCAGTTCTCTCGACGAGGCGCTGCTCACCGGAGAATCGATCCCGGTCGAGAAGCAGGAAGGCGACGCTGTCATCGGCGGTTCCGTCAACGGGGAAGGCTCGCTCGAAGTGGTGGTCGAGAAGACCGGGGCCGCAACGTACCTCGCTCAGGTCATGGATCTGGTCGAACTGGCGCAGGAGAGCAGGTCGCGCAGCCAGAACCTGGCCGATCGTGCCGCCTTCGCCCTGACGATCATCTCCCTTTCGGTGGGCGTGGTGACGCTTGTCGCCTGGCTGCTAATAGGACGCACCTTCGAGTTCTCCCTGGGGCGGGGCATCACCGTCATGGTGATCGCCTGCCCCCATGCTCTGGGCTTGGCCATCCCGCTCGTGGTAGCGGTGTCGACGGCCGTCGGGGCCGGTAGCGGACTGCTCATCAGGGATCGGATCGGGTTCGAGCGCTTCCGGGCGGTGACGGCGGTGGTGTTCGACAAGACGGGCACTCTCACCGAAGGGCGGTTCGGCGTGAGTGAGGTGTGGACCTTCGGTGAAGACAGCAAGGATGACGTACTCATCCTGGCGGCGTCCATCGAGAGTCGCTCGGAACATCCCATAGCCCGGGGGATCCTCCGCTTCTCGGAGGAGCAAGGGCTTGGGCTCCACGAAGTGGAAGACTTCGCGGCGATCCCCGGGAGAGGAGCGGGGGCCAGGGTCGTCGGCCGAGATCTGCGCGTGGTCGGCCCCGGATACTTGAAGGAGAAGGGCATCGAGACTCCCTCCACGGAAGGAGATGGGCGGCCGCTCACGATGGTCTATCTCCTCGAAGGGGAGAAGGTCATCGGCGGGCTCGGGTTGGCCGACGTGGTGCGGGAGGAGTCGAGACACGCCGTGAAAGGCCTGCAAGACCTCGGTATCAAGGCGATCATGATCACCGGCGACAACGAAGACGCGGCCAGGTGGGTGGCCGAGGACCTCGGTCTGGACGAGTACTATGCCGGGGTGCTGCCCGAGCGCAAGGCACAGCATGTGAAGCATCTCCAAGATCAAGGGCTCGTGGTCAGCATGGTCGGCGACGGCGTGAACGACGCCCCGGCCCTGGTCCAGGCCGACATCGGTGTCGCTATCGGCGCGGGGACCGACGTGGCAGTCGAATCGGCCGACATCGTGCTCGTGAAGAACGATCCTCGCAACGTGATCGACCTTCTCCTGCTTTCGCGGGTCACCTGGAAGACGATGGTGCAGAACTTGGTGTGGGCCACCGGCTACAATGTGATCGCCATCCCTCTTGCAGCCGGCGTCGCGGCTGGGGCGGGAGTGGTCCTCAGTCCCGCGGTGGGAGCTGCGCTCATGTCGGCGAGCACCATCATCGTCGCTGTGAACGCGCGTCTGCTGTCGCTCCGGGGTCGTCTCCCCGGTCGGGAGATCAGTTCGGCATGACCGAGGGCCGGAGCGACGCGGCTTCTGTCTAGACAAGGCCTTTCTCGGTGGCGGAGGTCTGAGGTGAGACTCCGACCAGCAGCAGATCCAGCATGCCTGCTGAGCGGTCCGCGTCCCAGAAACCGGCTGCTCCGATCAGGTGCGAGATGCTCTCGGTCCAGGCCCAGCCGGCGATCATCCAGCCGACCTGCATCGAGTCGGCATCCTGCCTGATGGTGCCCTGCCGCTTGCCATCCTCGACGATGATGGCAAGATCCTCAGCGGCCGCCATCTGCTTCTCGCCGACGGCATGGCGCAGGCCTTCCTCCGGTGGGGCGGCGATGAACTCCACCAGGGCGTACATGTAGGGGCGGTCGGTAGTGGTGATAAGGTGGGTATGGCGTCGGCCGATGTCACGGAGCCGCTCCAGAGCATCTGGATGCGAGGAGGAGCGATGGACCTCGAACACGCTTTCGAAGACAGAGTCGAGGGCGGCGAGCAGTATCTCGTGCCTACTGGGGAAGTATTCGTAGAGGCTGGCTTTGGTCAGGCCGGCTTCGTGGGCGATGCGGGCCATCGTGGTCCCCGACACCCCGTATCTGACCACGAGGTCGAGGGTGGCCTCGATGATCCGCTGCATCCGGGCTTCACCCTTCTTGCCATGAACACGGGCCAAACCGGCCACCTCTTCCGGGGGCGCGCACCCCACTCCATATCGGGATGTCGCACCGGTTGACAGTCACACGACCAATACTATACCGTAAGCACCAAGAAAACCTACCGTCCGTTCGGTCGGGTTTCGATCCCGGTGACCGTCGTGTCCGTGCAGGCGGTTCGAAAGAGTGAAAGCGTCGCAGCTGGGGGGATAGATGCCTAGTAACAAAGTAGTCAGCGTCGAAGAGGCGGTTTCCCGCATCGAATCAGGGATGACCATCGCCGTCGGCGGTTTTCTCAGCCAGGGCGATCCGCTCACCCTTCTGCGGGCTCTCAACCGAACAGACGCGCGAGATCTCACTCTCTACTCCATCTGCGGGGGTGTCCGGGACCGGGGTATCGTGGAGTTGGTCAAAGCGGGCAAGGTCCGCAAGCTGGTCGCCAGCCATATCGGCACCACCCCCGCCGTCGTCCGGGCGCTCCATGCCGGCGAGATCGAGGTCGAATTGGTGCCCCAGGGCACGCTCGCCGAGCAACTCCGGTGTGGCGGAGCCGGCATGGGGGGCTTTCTCACACCCACCGGCGTGGGCACCGTGGTGGCCGAAGGCAAGCAGCACGTCGACGTCGACGGAGTCACGTATCTGCTCGAGATGGCCATCAAGACCGACGCGGCTCTGATCCGAGCCCACACCGGAGACGTGTGGGGCAACCTTCGATACCGAGGGACCGGGGCGAACTTCAATCCTGTGTGCGCGACGTGCGCGGAGTACGTGATCGCCGAGGTCCAGAATCTCTGCAGTGTGGGGGAGATCGATCCGGAGACCGTCCATACGGCCGGCCTCTTCGTGGACGCCGTGGTCCGCTCGGAAGTCGACTACTGCGGCGAGCCCATCTCGGGGGTCAGGTGATGTGCGAGGAGCGCGGGACAGGAGGACGCCATGAGTGAGACCACGACAGACGGGGCGGATCTCGGTCGGATCCGCAAGATCGCGGTGATCGGCGGTGGGGCGATGGGGCGCGGGTGCGCTCAGGTCTTCGCGGCCGCTGGGTATCCGGTAGCTCTTCAGAGTCGCAAGGAGGAGACCCTCGCTTCGGCGATGCAGTCGATCCGCCGTGATCTCGGCTTCTTGGCGGAGCGCGGGGTGGGGGACGAAGACCAGATCGACGCGACCGTCGCCCGGGTGAGTCCGACGCAGCGTCTCGAGGAAGCGCTCGACGGCGCGGACTTCGTCCTCGAGTGTGTCTACGAAGACCTGGGCCTCAAGCAAGACATCTTCAAGAAGATGGACGCGATGACGGGTCCCGACGTGGTGCTGGCGACGAACACTTCGGTCATGAGCATCACTGAGATCGCGAGCACGTCGACGGGGCGTGAGCGGATCGTCGGCACCCACTGGTGGAATCCGCCCACCCTTCTCCCCCTGGTCGAAGTGGTCCGCACCGAGCATCTGGCCGACTGGGTGGTCGACCTGACCATGGCTCTCATGAGCACGATAGGCAAGAGTCCGGTGCTCGTGCAGAAGGACGTCCCCGGATTCGTGGCCAACCGCCTGCAGCACGCGCTCTGGCGGGAATGCGTATCGATCGTGGAGAAAGGCATCGCAGACGCGGCCACCGTGGACAAGGCGATCAAGGGGAGCTTCGGCCTGAGGTTGGCGGCGCTCGCGCCCCTGGAGAACGCCGATATGGGCGGTCTCGATCTCACGCTCGCCATCCACCGCTATGTGTTCCCGTACCTGGAAGACTCTCATGACCCCAGTCCGCTGCTCGAGGAGAAGGTGGCGAAGGGTGAGTTGGGCTTCAAGACGGGAGGCAAGGGTTTTCAGGAATGGACCCCTGAGGAGATGCAGGGCGTCCGCGATCGCCTTCTCGACTACCTGGCGCGCGTGGCCGCGTCCACTGGGCAGTCGGGGCGATCGCCCGCGCAGGAGTAGGAAGAGAAGCACGGCGTACCCGTAGCGCCCTGGGGAGGCAATCCATGCAGAGATCGGTAGTCGCGATATCGAAAGAGGCCGATGCCGAGAAGATGGTCGCCGATATCTTCGCGTTGCTCGGCGGCACCGAGAACCTGATCCGGTCTCGGAGCACCGTCGTTCTCAAGCCGAACGCCGGGCATCCCGCTGCTCCGCACACCAGCGTGAACACGAGTCCGGGCCTGGTGACGGCGGTCATCAACGAGGTGAAGAAGGCCGGTCCCAAGGAGATCATCGTCGCCGAGTCGGCCGCCATAGGCTGCGATACGTTCGATGTGTTCGAGAAGAGTGGGATCGGGGCCGCGGCAGAGGAAGCGGGGGCCCGACTCATCGACATAAAGAGCGAGAAAGACCTTATCAACATCCCCATCCGGGATGCGCGCTCGGCTATCAAGAAGGTGAAACTGCCCCGGTTCCTTCTCGAAGCCGAGCACATCGTCAACCTGCCGATCTTCAAGAGTCACGCGTCGATGGTCTTCACCTGCGCCCTCAAGAATCTCAAGGGTGTCGTCCAGGATGTCACCCACCAGCAGATGCACAACACCGATCTCGCCGCGGCCATGATGGATGTGTGGTCGGTGATCCGGCCCGATCTCTCCATCGCCGACCTCATCCGCCCCGCGGAGGGCTTCGGTCCGCACACGACCATGCCCATCGATTTCGGCTGCCTCGTCGGCTCGACCGATCCGGTGGCTCTCGATGCCACGGCGTGCCGGATGACCGGGCTGGGTCTGGACCGAGTGGCCTACTTCGCCGCCGCTACCGAGCGGGGACTGGGCAACTGCGACGAGGATCAGATCGAGATCCGAGGCCGGAGTGTCGAGGAGGTCTTCAAGCAGCTGTGGTTCCCATACCTGGAGGGGTTCGAGACCTGGCCCGAGTACAACATCGATGCGACCGGCGCCTGTTCGAGTTGCGCCGCGCTCGTGGCTTTCACCATGGAGAAGCTGAAGGCCCTGGGTGAATACGAGAAGAACGCCGGCTGCACCATCCTGCTCGGCCCCAAACGCGACCAGGACATGCCCCGGGACGTGGATCCCAACGACGTCATCCTCGTGGGGGACTGTCTCAAACGTTTCAGAGGCAAGGGCGTGGGCCACTGGGCGGGGAACTGCCCGCCTCTGGAGCCCCATGTCCTCTGGACCATAGTCGATCGCCGCGACTTCACCTACCTCGAGCCGGACACGCGTGAGCGCATGGCCCGCGAAGAGGTGCCGTGGCTCGAGTTCATAGACAAGCTTCGCGCAGCCAGAGAGACCAAGGAGCGATGAACGTGCAAGAAGTGGTTATCGTGAGCGCAACGCGTACGGCCATAGGTCGCTTCGGCGGGGCGCTCCGCTCGGTGCAGGCACCCGACCTGGCCGCGGCCGTCGTACGCGAGGCCGTGGAGCGGGCCAAGCTGGATCCCGCGCGGGTCGACGAGGTGGTGATGGGGCACTCGTTCCTGAACGGCGAAGCCCCCAACGCGGCCCGCCAGGCGGCGCTCATCGCCGGCTTTCCCGTGGAAGTGCCGGCGTACGGGGTCGAGCGCCAGTGCGGTTCGGGACTCCAGGCCATCTGCGATGCCACCATGCAGATCCAGACCGGCAACGCCGATATCGTCGTGGCGGGCGGGGTCGAGAGCATGAGCAACATCGAGTACTACGTCACGGGAGCCCGCTGGGGCATGCGGATGGGCGACCAGGTCTTCTGCGACCGCTGGGACAGGCAGTCGGAGAACTGCTCGTCGCACGCGTTGGGGACCGTCCCGTCGATGCTCCATACCGCCGCGAACGTGGCCGCGAAGCTGGGCATCACTCGCGAAGAACAAGACGAGTTCGCCCTTCGCAGCCAGCAGAACTGTCGGGCGGCGATGGAGGCGGGCAGGTTCAAAGACGAGATCATGCCGATCACCGTCCAGCAGAAGAAGGGCCCGCAAGTCGTCGACCAAGACGAGCATCCTCGCCCGGAGACGACCCGGGAGAGCCTTGCCGCCCTGAAGCCGGTATGCGGCGACACGATCACCGCCGGCAACTCCTCGGGCATGAACGACGGGGCCGCTGCCTGCGTGGTGATGTCCGAGAAGACCGCGGAAGCGCTGGATCTTGAGCCACTCGGCTACGTGCGCGCGTGGGCGGTGGCGGGAGTCCATCCCGCCTATATGGGTCTCGGGCCGGTGGAGGCCGTGCGGAAGGTGCTGACCAAGGCCGGTCTCACTCTCGCCGACATGGACGTGATCGAACTGAACGAGGCCTTCGCCGCTCAGGCTCTCGGCGTCATCAAAGAACTCGGGATAACGGATCTCACGAACTTGAACGTCAACGGGTCGGGCATCGCCCTCGGTCATCCCATTGGGTGCACCGGAGCGCGGATCATGGTCACCCTCCTGTACGAGATGAAGCGCCGGGGGGCCCGTTACGGCCTCGAGACGCTGTGTATCGGCGGCGGTCAAGGTATCGCCGCCATCATCGAGCGCGTATGACCTCGCCGATCACGGAGAAGCGACCGAGAAGGGACTGAAGATGGCGCTGGGCAAGTTGGCAGTGGACTACGAGAAGCGGGTGGACTACGATCGGCTGCGCCGGGAGAAGATCGAAAGAGTGAAGGCCGAGATGGCCAAGGACGGCGTCGGCGCGATCATCACCTGGGACGCGGACAACATCCGCTATATCTCCTCTTACTACGTCACGACTCCTCTGCGGGTATCCGAGTATCAGGCGGTGTTCATCGCCAGGAACGGTGAGCCGCATCTGATCGGCGGCGGCACCCCCACCGAGACGGCCCGCCGGATGCCCTGGCTGGCCGGTGTGCAGGGCTCGTTCGGGATGCCTCGGCTCTCCGCTTTCGATACCAGCAACCCCATCCTGCAGGCCTGGATCGCCGGGGTGGGCAAACTCATGGCCGAGTACGGCGTGGAGAAAGAGACGCTCGGCATCGACGGCAGCACGCTCGAGCATCTCTTCGTCGAGGGCTTCAAGGAGAAGGGGATCCGCTGCACGCACTTGAAGCCCACCCTCGACCGGGCTCGGGCGGTCAAGACGGTCGACGAGATCGAGCTCATCCGCATGGCCTGCTCCAATTCCGAGCGGGCCTTCGCCGCCATCGCCGACGCCATCCGCCCGGGGGTCAAGGAGTGCGAACTGGTGGGGATCGGCCTGAAAGAGCTGTACGCGGAGGGCGTGGACCACACCGAAGACTTCGTGTGCATGAGCGGCGAGAACACCAACCCCTATGGATGGAGCTTCACCGACAAGATGATCCGCCCGGGCGACCTGGTCTACATAGACTGCGACGGCGCTTCGTACCAGGGCTACAAGACCTGCATCTACCGCACGTTCTGCTGCGGCAAGGCGACGACCGAGCAGAAGGAGCTCTTCACCGAGGCCAAGGACATGCTCTACGCGGGCATGAGCGTGGTGAAGGACGGCGCCACCGACCACGACATCCTCGCCCAGTGGCCGGATTCGCCCGGTTACTGGGGATACGACACCTGGGCGGAGGTCAATCCGCTGGCGTGCGGCCACGGCATCGGCCTCACCCTGCACGATCCGCCCATGATCTTCTACACCCACCGGGAGCTGGGCCTGCCGGCCTACACGTTCAAGACGGGCATGGTCCTCGCTCTCGAGACCTGGACGGGCAAGAAGGGCGGTCGGGACGGCGTCCGCATCGAGGATATGATCCTGGTCAAAGAGGACGGCTACGAACTGCTCTCCCGGTTCCCGCAGGAACTGATCGAGTGTTGGATCTCATACTAAGGATGGCGACATGACAAGGATGGCGACATGAGCGACATCAAACAGACCATCGCCAAGCGGGCCGCCGCCGATCTCAGAGACGGAGAGATCATCAATCTGGGCATCGGACTTCCCACGCTCGTGGCGAACTACGTGAAGGCCGGGGTCGACGTCATCATCCACAGCGAGAACGGCGCGCTCGGGGTGGGACAGGCCGCACCCGACCATTGCGCGGACCCGGACCGCGCCAACGCGGGCGGCCACCCGATCATGCTGAACCCGGGGGGCAGCTACTTCGACTCCTCGGTCTCGTTCGGGATGATCCGGGGGGGCCACATCGACGCGACCTTCCTGGGGACGCTCCAGGTCGACGGGGAAGGGAACATCGCGAGCTACGAAGTGCCGGGCAAACACGTCAACGGCATGGGCGGGGCCATGGACCTGCTCGTCGGAGCCCGGACGGTATACGTTGTGACCGAGCACTGCTCGAAGGACGGCGCGACCAAGCTGGTGGATCGCTGTACCTATCCGCTCACGGGAGCCGCCGAGGCCGACGTGGTCCTCACCGAGCGCGCCTTGTTCCGGCGCTACCCCGACCGGGGCTTCGTCCTCGAGGAAGTGGCCCGTGGGTATACGGTCGACGATATCGCCGCGGCGACCGACATGGAGTACACGGTCGGAGAGGACGTTAAGATGGAGGCGTACGGCTAGCTGAGGGGAGGCGGACGTCGATGATGACTTCGGATCAGTATATCGCCAGTCTGAGGGACATGAAGACGGTCGTGTACTGGCGTGGGCGCAAGATCGCCGATTGGGTCGACCATCCTGCGATCAGACCTCACATCAACGCGGCGGCCCTCACCTACGACGTGGATCTCGAACACGAGACCGGGGAGGGCATGCGGACGGCCATCTCCCATCTCACGGGTAGGCGCATCAACCGTTTCACCCACATCCACCAGAACCCCGACGATCTCGTGAAGAAGGTGAAGGCCCTTCGGGGCATCGCCCAGAAGACCGGTTCGTGTTTCCAGCGCTGCGTGGGCTGGGACGCGCTGAACGCGCTCTACGGGACGACCTACGAGATCGATCAGGCCAAAGGGACCGACTATCACCAGCGCTTCCTGAAGTACCTGCTCGAGATCCAGGACACCGACCGGATGTGCGACGGGGCCATGACCGATCCAAAAGGCGATCGCAGTCTCGCCCCCAGCAAACAGGAGGACCCGGACCAGTTCCTGCACGTGGTCGAGCGGCGGGAAGACGGGGTGGTGGTCCGCGGGGCCAAGGCTCACCAGACGGGAGCCGTCAACTCGCACGAGATCATCGTGATGCCCACCATCTCCATGGGACCGGACGACGCCGACTATGCCCTTGCTTTCGCGATCCCCACCGACGCGCCCGGAGTCATCTGCATCTTCGGTAGACAATCCAACGACTCGCGCAAGGAAGAAGGCGGCCTCGACCAGGGGAACGCCTGCTTCGGCGCCGTCGGCGGCGAGGCGCTCGTGGTCTTCGACGACGTGTTCGTGCCCAACGAACGGCTCTTCATGTGTGGAGAGTACGAGTTCGCCGGGATGCTGGTGGAGAGATTCGCGTCGTACCATCGCCAGAACTACGGGGGCTGCAAGTCGGGAGTGTCGGACGTGCTGACCGGCGCGTGCGCCACCCTGGCGACCTATCAGGGAACGGCCAAGGCGAGCCACGTGAGGGACAAGCTCACCGAGATGGGGCACCTGGCGGAGACGATGTACTGCTGCTCGCTGGCCTGCTCGTACGAGGGCAAGCCGAACGCTTCGAAACAGTGCTTCGTCGATCCCCTACTGGCCAACGTCACGAAGCTGAACGTGAGCAGACACATCTACGAGATCGCCCGTCTCGCTCAGGACATCGCCGGGGGCCTGCTGGCGACGATCCCGTCCGAGCAGGACCTGGAGGATCCCGAGATCGGCAAGTACGTGGAGAAATACATGAAGGGCGTCGCCGGTATCCCCCCGCGGGACCGCATCCGCATCGCCCGGCTCATCGAGTCGCTGAGCAGCGGGACCGCCTTGGTGGAGTCGGCACACGGGGCCGGATCCCCTCAGGCCATGAAGGTGGTCATCCAGCGCCAGCTGCAGCTCGACCGCAAGATGCGGTTGGCCACCGACATCGCCGGCATCACCGACTCGAAAGAGACCCAAGCCACGAAGGCCAGGATGGAGAGCGGGACGGACGCGCGAAGCGGGACGGGGGGCGACGCATGAGCGGCGACGCCACCTCGGGTGCGACCGCCGCTCCAAGGGCCGACCGCTTCGACCTGACGGGCAAGGTCGCCCTCGTCACGGGGGCGACGAGGGGCATCGGATACGGCATCGCTCAGAGCCTGGCCGAGCGCGGGGCCGACGTGGTCGTCACCAGCCGAAACCAGGGGGACTGCGATGCGGCCGCCGAGGTCATCCGCGGTCTGGGCACGAGTGCCCTGGGTCGGGCCTGCGACGTGACCGACCGGCTCGGAATCGAGACGCTCGCGGACGAGATCGTCGGGGTCTTCGGCCACATCGACATCCTGGTGAACAACGCCGGGACCGCGAAGAGGATGCCGGCCGAGGAACTGTCGGAGGAGGATTGGGACCGGGTGATCGACGTCGACCTCAAGGGCGTGTTCCTCACCTCCATCGCGGTCGGCAAGAAGATGATCGTCCAGTCGTCGGGCAAGATCATCAATGTCGCCTCCATGCTCGGGCTGGTGGGAGACAAGCAGCTGCTCCCCTATTGCGTGGCCAAGGGCGGCGTCGTGCAGATGACCCGGGCCCTGGCCGTCGAGTGGGCCAAGTACAACATCCAGATCAACGCGCTCTGCCCCGGCTACGTGATGACCTCCATGAACGAACGCACGCTCAAGAACGACAAGCGGGTCCTCGACTACATCATCGGACGGACCCCGATGGGTCGCCTGGGGACCATCGACGAATTGACCGATGCCGTGGACTTCCTCGCCTCGGGCGCCTCCGATTATATGACGGGGCAGACGCTGGTCATCGACGGCGGCTGGACCGCCCAGTAGGGGTCGGCGAGGGCCCTCGGATGAACACACGCGCTGTGTACAGCCTCTTCGACCTCAGCGGGAGGGCGGCCCTCGTCACGGGGGCCACCGGCGCGATCGGCTTCATTGCAGCGTCGACCCTGGCCGCCGCGGGCGCCCGGGTCATGCTGACCGGGCTCGAAGAGGACCTCGGTCGGGAACGGGCCGCCCAGATCCGCGCGGAGGGGGGAGACGCCGCCTTCCGCGCCGGAGATACCGTGAACCACGCGGAGGTCTCCCACATCGTGGCGGAGACGGTCGAGACCTGCGGTGGTCTCGACATCCTGGTGACGGCGGCGGGCGTCAACGTCCCGGGGCCGATCACCGAACAGAGCGACGCCGAGTGGCGGTCGGTGATCGAGGCCAACCTCGACGGCACTTACTACTACTGCAAGGAAGCCGCGAGAGTGATGATCGAGCAAGGACGGGGCGGCAAGATCATCCTCATCGGCTCCGTTCGGGGGGAGTTGGGCTACACGGGTTACAGCGCGTATTCGCCGTCCAAAGCCGCGGTGCACGCGTTGGGCAAATCGTTGGCCTGCGAACTGGGCCCTCACCGGATCAACGTGAACGTCATCGCCCCGGGCGTGACCCGGTCGGCCCTGACTCAGTGGATGTACGACGACCCAGAGGGGCCGGTCTACCAGTCGGTGGCCAGGCGGATGCCGATGGGCCGCCTGGGCGAGCCTGAGGATTATCAGGGGACCATACTGTTCCTAGCCTCGAAGGCCTCAGATTGGGTCAACGGGCACGTTCTTCGCGTCGACGGCGGATACAGCGCGCAATAGGGGGAGAGGTACGCCATGGCATTAGGGAAACTGGCGGTCGACTACGAGAAGCGGGTCGACTACGACAGGCTTCGCAGGGAGAAGCTCGAGAAGGTCAAGGCCGAGATGGAGAGAGACGGTCTCGGGGCCGTCGTCACCTGGGACCCGGACAACATGAGGTACATAGCCTCCTACTACGTGACGACACCCATGCGGGCGTCCGAATACCAGGCGATCTTCATAGCTCGGAACGGCGAGCCCCACCTCATCGGCGGCGGGATCCCCGCGGAGACCCAACGCCGGATGCCGTGGCTCGCGGGAGTGCAGGGGTCCTTCGGCATGCCCCGGCTCACCGCCCGCGACACCACCAGCCCCGTGCTCCAGGCATGGATCGGCGGCATCGCCAAGCTCATGGCCGACTACGGGGTCGAGAAGGAGACCCTGGGGATCGACGGCAGCACTCTCGAGCATCTCTTCGTCGAGGGCTTCAGGGAGAAGGGGATTACCGCCGTCCACTGCAAACCCACGCTCGACACCGCCCGCATGATCAAGACCGAGGACGAGATCGAGATCATCCGGATGGCCTGTTCCAACTCCGAGCGGGCCTTTGCCGCCATCGCCGACGCCATCCGGCCCGGGGTGAGGGAGTGCGACCTGGTCGGTATCGGGCTCAAGGAGCTCTATCACGAGGGCGTCGACCACACGGAGGACTTCGTCTGTTGTTCGGGCGAGAACACCAACCCCTTCGGGTGGTCGTTCACCGATCGGATGGTCCGTCCCGGCGACCTGGTGTACATGGATTGCGACGGCGCCTCCTATCAGGGATACAAGACCTGCATCTACCGCACGTTCTCCTGCGGCAAAGCCACCGATCACCAGAAGGAGCTATTCGCCGAGGCCAAGGAGATGCTCTACGCAGCCATGGACGTCGTGAAGGACGGCGTCACGGACTACGACATCTTCGAGGTCTGGCCGGACTCGCCGGAGTACTGGGGCTGGGACAAGTTCAACGAGATCAACTCGCTCTGTTGCGGCCACGGCATCGGTCTCACCCTGCACGATCCGCCCATGCTGCTCTACATGCACAAGGTGCTCGGCGTGCCTCCGACCACGATCAAGACGAACATGGTCCTCGCTCTCGAGACCTATGCCGGCCACCGGGGCGGAAAGCACGGCGTCCGCATCGAGGACATGGTGCTGGTGAAGGACGACGGCTACGAGCTGTTGTCGCGCTTCCCGCAGGAGCTCATCGAGTGCTGGCTGCCCTACTGAGATAGACGGAGCCCCGGCTCGATACTGAGCGGCACGTACTCCCTGGTCAGTCGCCCGTCCAGGTCCTGGACGACCAGTCCGGCCAGATACTCACCGGGCAGGGGAGGTCCCGTCTTCACGGTGAGTGTCGGACCGGAGAAGGTGAGCGTGGTGGAGAGCGCAGTCGTCACGTGCCGATCCCCGCCTCCGATCGGTGCCGTGAAGACCTGGACCAGAGGAGCGAACCGATCCCCCACTCTGGGGTCGACCGTCCGAGGCCCCGAGCGGCCGGTGCGACGACCGTAGGCAAGGAGTCTCTTCATCCGACCGGAGTCGTCGAAGGTCAGGACGGCTCGAAGCGACCCGTTCCCGCGGATGGGGTCGTAGAGCCCGCCGATCCGGTGGTCCGGGTCCCGGTAGCTCTCGGGGACCGAGAAGCAGAACGCCGAGTCGACCCCGTCGGTGAGCAGCCGCAGTCGTGGGCGGATAGCGACCGCCACTTCCACGGGGTCGTCCCAGATCGGTCGATCGACCCCGAGGGTCTGCTTGCTCCGGTCGGCCACGACATGGCGACGGTCGACGGGACCGTAGAATCGATCGAGATCCTTGTCCTTGAGCAGCGACTCCGTGTAGATGTAGGCGATGTTCGTACCGGTGATGCGAGCCGTGAGCATAGGTCCGTCGGCTTCGGCCCGGACCGCCAACCCGTCGATCTCGAACCTCCCCGCGCCCGGGGCGCGCAGTCCGGAGGCCGCATCGGCCGAGGGATGATGGCGTTCCTCGGGGAACACCGATGGGTCCGCCGCCGGCGACGCCACCAGAAGGGTGCGACCTCCATGCTCGTATCTCTGGAGCACTTCCACGGACCCGTCCCAGATATCTAGTCGGTCACGGTGACGTCCGCGAACTCCCAGACGACGTTCCCGTCGAGGTCCTCGACGCCGATAGCGAGGACGTAGTCGCCTGGATAGGCATAATAGGGGACCATCGTGAGAGGCGTGTCGCCGAAGGTCATGGTGCCGCCGTCGTAGTCGACGAACTCGCCGCCGGGGTTCTCGTCGAACTCGAGATACTCGTCGGTGATGGTGAACGTGTCGCCGGGCTGCGGGACGATCTCGTGCCAGGTGCCGGCGCCGGACCCATCTTCGGCGGACACGAATCCCCAGACTCCCTGCATGTCGCCCTTGCCGTTGAAGTCGATCTCGGCGTCCATCCGCGTGCCGCTGTCGACGAATGTGTAGGTCCCTCTGACGGTGTATATGTCCTCGCCGGTCTCCGCCCCGTACACCGTGGGCTGGAAGAACGCGAACTGGTCGTTGGCCTCGTCACCGTCGCTCATGTAGTAGAGGGTCGGTTCCCAGGCGTATTCGATCGATGCCGCCCCTCCGTCTCCCCAATCCGGATAGTAGACTCCGCCGACCTCTTTCACGTAGCCGGATTCGATGAACCCCTCGTCGGCGGTCAGGAAGGAGCCGTCGCTCTCCCAGTAGTAGCTGACGAGGTAGTAGACGTACGCGATGTTGGAACCCGTGACCTCGGTGGAGAGGATCACGATGTCGTCGGGGCCGATCGCGGAAGCTGAGACGCTGATGGGAGCGATGGTCAGTCGGCCGGCACCCGGCCCCACGATGTCCGTCCCCTCGTCGGGCTTCGACTCTTCGGCGGCCTGGGCGAAATCGGTCTTCTGGGCGCCTTCCGGGGTCACGGCCGTCAGGTCGGCGCTCTCGGCTGCGAACGCCTTGCCCGTGTAGTGGAAGGTCAGGAAGTTGTCCCACAACGAAGCGGCGGCGAAGCGGCCGACCGAGGCAGTGTAGTCGGCGACCTCTCCCAAGAACGTGTCAGAATACTCCGCGGAATTGGGGAAGTAGATGGAGAGACCGGTCGAGCCCGGCCTGTCTCCGCCGTGTCTCTCGGCGGTCACCGCCACCGTCAAGGCGCTCTTGACCCTCTCCGCGGCGGAGGTCACACCGGGGTCGTCTACATCCTCGAGCACCAGATCGACGAGATGTCCGAGATCGACGAACGAGGGCGGGGAGTCCTGGGCGAAGACGTTCGTATATCCCTGCGCGTAAGCGCGGGCCTGCGCCACGGGGCCCTGGTCTATGTCGGTCAAGGCGATGGTCAGCTCGTTCATCGCGCTCAGCAGATCCGGCAGCTTGCGGAGGTCGACAGTGGCCAAGGTGCTGCCCTCGCTGAGCGAAGCGATCACTGTCTCCATGCTGTAGCCGTCGCCTGCGAGCGTCTCTCGCTCGAGGTCGTCGGTGACGCGGACGTCCTGTTCGATGTAGGTGTCGACGATGGCCTGACCCAGTCCACGTCCGGTCATCGCCGGGTCCTCGACCAGTTCTCGCAGGAATCCGGCGTAGCTCCAGCCCACCGACGGCTCGATCTCCTCCGAGGCGACGGCGTACCGCGCGTGCGGGGCGATGGCGCTCATGACTTCCAACTGTCCCATCAGGCAGGCGTCGAAACCGACCAGTTCGAAGGCGCCGATGCCGGTGTCGGCGACCACGGCGCCGAGCGCCAGGTCGATCTCCTGCATGGTGAGCCCGCTGCCTGCCTGGGGGTCGTCGTCGCTCCATCCGCCAACCCAGCCCGAGCCGTGGTCCGCCATTATCAGCACGTGGTGCTCGGCGGGGTAGGCGCCTATCGCCCAGACCGCGAAGTCGTACAGGGTCTGGACATCGCCCATGTCCACTTCGCCCAGGTCGGCGATCTCTTCGGAGCCTATGATGCGGATATCTTGATCCTGGGTCACGTGGTAGCGCTTGGTCGAAGTGACGTCGCCGTCGCCCGCGTAGCCGCCCACGTATCGATCCATCTGCGCGACGATCGTGACCTGCTCGGTCGACCCCACGAGCTCGGCCTCGTTCAAATCGAAGGCTATGTCCTCCTCGAGGATCTCGTCGTCGGCATCCTGGTACATCATGACCAGCCACGTGCCGGCTCCGCCGGTCACGGTCGGACCGGGGCCGAGCGAGCCGTTCGCTCCGTCGACCCCTGTCGCGGTCGGGTCGCTCACGGCAGGACCCGCCGTCTCGCGGGATCCATCCCCGTTTTTCAAGCCGAAATAGAGACCGAGGCTCAGGCCGACCAGCGCGAGGACGAAAAGGGGGATACCGATGGCTAATACGAGACGGAGTCGGTGGCGCCGCACCGGACTCCGCCGGGCCGACGCGAGATCCGCCTGGCCCTGGGCGGCGGGCACGCCTTCACGGTAGCCTGGGAAGAGCCCGACGATCTGCGCGGCGGGTGTCCAGCCGGCGAAGGTGGGGTGCCAGACCCAGTCCTCGGGTCTCAACTCCCCGGTCCGTGCCAGCGCGGCGAGCTGCTCCCAGCTCAAGGGTCCGACCCGCGCCCCGTCTGTCGCTCCGGGCTTGGAGTAGAACCAGTCAGAGTCCATCAGGTCGGCGCCTGCGCCACGTAGCTCTCGAACTCCTCGTCGCTCATCCCCCGCAGGAGGGCCAACAACGTCCGCCGCGGGATCCTTCTTTCGCTCCCGATCGTGAGGGCCCTTATCCGGCCCGTATCCACCATATCGCCGACCATCTCGGGCGGGACCTTGAGGATATCCGCGGTCTCCTCCGGCGTGAAGACCGCCCCCTCCGGGAGTCCATAGGATTCGACGTCTCGCACCGGGATCGTCGCTCCCTCCGTTCCGGTCTCCTCGACCGGCTGGGCGGACAAGCCGGGCGTTCCTCCGGCGCGGTCGGCGGTCTGGGACCCCGGAGACAGGACCTCGAGGATGGAGTCCATCAGGTGTGACGACACCTTCTCGTGCCAGATGGAGGTGGCGTCCATCATGTTGGCGACGTCGCCCGTCCAGGCCCAGCACGCGACCAACCAGGCGACCATCTCCGCGTCGACGTCGTGGGGCAGACGCCTACGTTCCTGAAAGCCTTTGACGATCGAGGCCAAGTGGTTCTTGGTCTGCAGTTCCTTCTCGCGCAGGACCTCGCGCAGGCCTTCTTCGGGGGCGGAGGCGACGAATTCGAGGAAGAGATGGGCGTGGCTGGTAATGTCTTGGCTCAGGACCTTCTGAGCGTGACTCTCGCATATCTGCCGGAACACCTCGACCGGGTCGTCACTCGACGCGGCGTTGAAGCTGTCGGCGATCTGCCCGTACACCTCATCCAGAGCGGCGATCAGGATGGCCCGGCGATTCTCGAAGTGGGAGTAGAGGGCCGCCGGGGTGATACCCGCCCCCTTGGCGATGCGGGAGATCGTGGCCCCCTGGATCCCGTACTCCCCGATGGCGAGGAGAGCGGCATGGACGATCTGCTGCTTGCGGGCCTCGGTACTCATCCTTACCGTCACGTCCGCCATGACGTCTCCTTGAAGCCTGGAACCCTTGACAGGGTTCCCTCGCGCTGTATATGGTTGCCGAATACTTGTTCGGTATAACTTATCGTACAGTATAGCTGGCTCTGTCGATAGTCGAGCATCCCTCACGTCGCGGGGGGAAGGAGTCAACGTGTCACTGAGCTACAAGATATTCCGTCACAGCTATCTGGGCTTCAACAGCAATTCCATCCTCATCTATGGGGAGAAGGACGCGATCCTCCTCGACTCCTGCCAGCTCCTCAGCGACAGCTATCGCCTGGTGCCCGAGTTGATCGCCATGAAGAAGCGGATCACCCACATATACGTGTCCCACTTCCACCCCGATCATCACTTCGGACTCGAAGTCCTCCAGTTCGCCTTTCCCCAAGCCAAGATCGTGGCACTGCCGAGCGTGGTCAAGGACATGGTCTTCACATCCGTCGACAAGCTGGATATGTGGGACATCGAATGGCTGGGGCGGGACATCCCTTTGAAGACGACCATCCCCATGCCGATGCAAGACTCCTATCTCGAGGTGGAGGGGGAAGAGATCCATTTCTCCGACGGATGGGAGGGCGACAGCATCAACAACTCGGTGGCGTGGATTCCTTCGATGAAAGTCGTATACGCGGCCGACATAGCCTTTCATGACGCGCACATGTGGACGGCCGAAAGCACCGTGAAGCGGCGGGTCGATTGGAGGAAGGACATCGCGCGGCTGAAGGAGTTCGATCCGAGGATCATCATCCCGGCCCATTGCGGTGAGGATCCGATGCGGACCCTCGAAGAGGTCCAGGAGGACGCCTCCCGGTCTTACACCGAGTGCGTGGACTGGTCGCTCAAGTATCTCGACGTCTACGAAGAGGTCTACTCCACTGCGAAGACCGGCGCGGAGTTGGTGGATCAGATCTTCAAGTACTATGGGGACGTCAAGGCGGTGGACTTCGCCGTCCACTGGCAGGCCAGGCTCCTGTTCCCCCACAGCAGCCCCGAGTGGCTCGTGCAGCTGCCGGGAGAGCCCGGAGAGATCTTCCTCAACCCCGATGGCGGGTACGACGGGGACCCACCCAGAGAATGACCATGACAAGGAGTAGATGATCCATGCAACTGGAAGGGAAAGCCGCTCTCGTGACCGGCGGAGGCACCGGCATCGGCGAAGCCATCACGCGGCGTTTCGTGGCCGAGGGTGCGAGGGTCTGCATCACCGGAAGGCGCAAGGAACTGCTCGATGAGGTGGTCGCCTCCCTTCCCGAGGGCAGCGCCCTCGCGTGCGTGGGCGACGTCTGCGACGACGACTCCGCCAAGCGCATGGTCGAGGCGGCTCTCTCGCTGACCGGCCGGTTGGACGTCCTCGTCAACAATGCCGCGATAGCCGCTGGAGGCAATGTCGTGGAGATGGATCCGGCCCTCTGGCGTCAGGTCGTGGAGATCAACCTGACCGGGCCCTTCCTCATGATGAAAGAAGCCATCCCGCATATGATCGAGGCGGGGGGAGGTTCCATCATCAACATGTCGTCACTGGCCGGGGTCGTCTGTCCTCCCGGTTCTCCGGCGTACGCGGCGAGCAAAGCCGGACTCATCCATCTGACCAAGCAGGTGGCTCTCGACTTCGGCAAGGACAAGGTCCGGTGCAACGTGGTCTGCCCGGGTCCGGTGAGGACCGCCATGCTCGATGCGAGCGTCACGCCGATGGCCGAGGCTTTGGACACCGACTTGGAGGACGTGTACGCGCGTCTGTCGAAGAACACCGCTCTGCGCCGAGCAGCCACGCCCGACGAGTTGGCGGGGGTCTGTGTGTTTCTGGCCGGCGCCGATTCCTCCTTCACCACCGGTTCGACCATCGTTGTCGACGGTGGGACTCACTTCGTGGACGCGTTCGCCGCCGCGGTCGGGGATCTGGGTCTGAGCTTCGCCTGACGGCCCGCCGCTCGACGACGCCCGTCCGCCGCGTCGGCGTGGCGGACGGACCGAGTCCGTCGGTCCCTCGTTCTTGCCCCCTCGGCGGCAGGAAGCCGCTTGACGCTTTACTAAACATACGGTAGGTTGTTGCCTAATGTACAGTTAGTAAGCTCTCGGTCCCAGGGGGGCACGGCAGAGGTAGGAGGCCAGTTGATGGGAGAGGTCAAGAGATACACGAACTGCACGACCGGTGGTCCGGTCTTCGTGGACGTCAAGGATGACCAGATCATCCGGATAACGCCGATCGAGTTCGACGACACGGACTCCCCATCGTGGGTCATCGAGGCCCGAGGACGGGAATTCACGCCTCCTCGGAAAGCTCTCGTGAGCCCCTGGACTGTGGCCCACCGGTCCACCATCTACTCGCCCAAGCGGATCCTGACCCCGCTCAAGCGGGTCGATTTCGACCCCAAGGGTGATCGAAACATCCAGAACCGTGGCACCTCGGGATACGAGCCCATCTCGTGGGACGAGGCCTTCGACATGGTGGCCGACGAGATCGTCCGGGTGAAACGCGAGTACGGTCCCTGCGCCATCTACACTCAGCCCAGTTCTCACCAGATGTGGGGCAACGTAGGCTACCGGTTCAGCTGCTATCAGCGCTTCCTCAACGCCGTCGGCATGACGTACATCGAGCCCAACCCGGACAGCTGGGAAGGGTGGCTGTGGGGAGGCGCCCACATGTGGGGTAACACCCATCGCCTGGGGAACCTCGAAGGCTACGATCTGCTCGAGGACGCGCTCAAGAACACCGACATGATCGTCTTCTGGTCCTCTGATCCCGATACCACGCAGGGGGGGGTGTACGCGGGCTACGAATCGCTGCCGTGGCGCCGCTGGCTCAAGAACCTGGGCGTGAAGATGATCTTCATCGACCCCTTCTTCAACCACACGGCCGGCATGATCGGCGACAAGTGGCTCGCCCCCCGACCTGGCACCGACGTCCCGCTGGCGCTGGCCATCGCCTTCACCTGGTTGACTGAGGGCACCTACGACAAGGAGTATGTCGCCTCGAAGACGACCGGTTTTGACGAATGGAAGGCCTACGTCCTCGGCGAGACCGACGGGCAGCCCAAGACCCCCGAATGGGCGGAGGCGGAATCGGGCGTGCTGGCCCGCGACATCCGGGCTTTGGCGCGCGAATGGGCCTCGAAGAAGACGATGCTGGCCGCCGGTGGTCTCGCCGGTCTGGGCGGCGCCGCCCGCTGCGCGACCGGCGGCGAATGGCCCCGGTCGATGATCGCTCTGGTCACCATGCAGGGCATGGGCAAGCCGGGCAGCAACCTCTGGAGCACCAGCTATGGCCCGCCGCAGGACGAGAGCTTCTTCTTCCCGGGCTATACCGAGGGTGGCATCTCCGGCGACTTCGGCAACAGCGCCGCCGGCAAGGACTTCGTGTACCGGATGTTTCCCCAAGGCGGGGCGTTCTCGAACCCGCATCGCTCCGCGGAAGGTTCTCTGGGCTACCGCCTGAGGACTCCGGAGATCATGATGCACGAGCCTCATGAGTGGTATGGACGAGGCTTCACCGGGCAGACCATCGAGGGCCAGTTCCACAAGTACCAATACCCGGCGCCGGGCTACTCCATGGCGCAGATGTACTACCGGTTCGGCGGGTCGTTCTTCGGGACCATGACCGACACGAACAAGCACGTGAAGGCCTACCGCAAGGGCAAGGTACCGTTCGTGGTGTCCCAGGCCATCTGGATGGAGGGCGAGGCCAAGTTCGCCGACGTCATCCTTCCGGCTTGCACCAACTTCGAACGTTGGGACATCGGTGAGTGGAGTCTGGCCAACGGCTACGTGACCCACAGCTCGCAGATGTGCAATCACCGCATCATCACGCTACAGCACAAGGCCATCGAACCGCTCGGCGAGTCGAAGTCCGACTACGAGATCTTCCGCGGGATCGCCGCCCGCCTGGGACTCGAAGGCATATACACCATGGGTCGCGACGAACTCGATTGGGTCAAGGCGACGTTCGATGCCACCGACCTCCCGAAGGTCATCTCCTGGGAAGAGCTCATGAAGAAGGGCTACTACGTGGTGCCGCCACGGCCGGCCGACCGCAAGCCGACCCCGGGGATGCGCTGGTTCGCCGAGGACCGGGAGCGCGATACCCCAGACTGGGGTCCGGCTCCCTGGGATCACGTCAAGGGCAAGGGCCTGCAGACGCAGTCGGGCAAGGTCGAGTTCGTGAGCAACAGCCTCAAGCGGGCGGAGGCCACGGGTCTCGTCGATCCGGAGCGTCCGGTGATGGGGCCGCAATACATCCCCAGCTGGGAAGGTCATCGCACGACCGAGTTGGCCGAGAAGTATCCGCTGCAGCTGATCATGCCCCATCCGCGCTACTCGTTCCATACCCATAACGATGCCAAGGACAGTTGGACCAATGAGATCCAGGACCATCGTGTCCTTCATCCCGACGGCCGCTACTACTGGATCATGCGCATCAACAGCAAGGACGCCGAGGTGCGCGGGGTCAAGGACGGAGATCTCATCCGGGCGTTCAACGACCGGGGAGAGGTGATCCTGTCGGCTCAGGTGACCGAGCGGATGACGCCTGGCGTGGCCCATTCGTATGAGTCGTGCGCGGAATACGACCCCATCGGAAAGCCGGGAGAGTCCGCTGATCGCGGCGGATGTGTGAACGTTCTCTCGCCCTCGCGGTTCATGACCCCGATGTCGTCCGGTATGGCGAACAACTCTTGTCTCATCCAGATCGAGAAGTGGGAGGGCTAGTCACATGAAGAAGTGGAACATGGTGATCGACGTAGCCCTCTGTAACGACTGCAACTGCTGCTTCATGGCGGACAAGGACGAGTTCACGGGCAATGATTGGCCCCCCTTCTCCAAGGCACAGCCCTGGGAAGGACAGCGCTGGATCAGCATCGACCGCAAAGAGCGCGGGCAGTTCCCGCAGATCCAGGTCGTCCACTTGCCCGCCCCCTGCATGCACTGCGACGACGCGCCGTGCGTGGCGGCGGCTCCGGCCGGCTCTGTGTACAAGCGGGACGACGGCCTCGTGATCATCGATCCCGAGAAAGCGGCCGGACACCCTGAGATCGTCGACAGTTGCCCGTACGGCGCCATCTACTGGAACGAAGCGGCGAACGTCGCCCAGAAATGTACAGGGTGCGCCCATCTGATGGATGAGGGCTGGACCCAGACCCGTTGCTCCCAGGTGTGTCCGACCGGGGCCATGACGCTCGTCTTGGCTGAGGACGCCGAGATGAAGAAGATGGCGGCGACTGACGGCTTGGACACCTATCGGGCGGAGTTGGGAACGGCGCCTCGCGTCTATTACAGGAACCTGGAGAAGTGGACGAAGGTCTTCATCGCGGGCAGCGTCGCCTATGAGGATACCCAGGACTGCGCGGAGGGCGCCAAAGTCGTCATCAGCCGGGCCGATACTGCCGCCGGAGAGACGACCACCAACAACTACGGCGACTTCTGCGTGGACGGATTGGACGAGGGGACGGAATACACGGTGACCGTAGAGGCTCCGGGCTATCGGCCGGCGGAGACCGTCGTCACGCCCGATGCCCGCAGCCTGACGCTGCCCGCGATGCTGCTGAAGAAGACGTAGTAAGGACAAGGATGGAGGTACTCGAAGGAGCGTGGAAAGCGGGCACGACGAGCGGCTCATGGGAACGGATCCAACAGACACACAAGGGGGAATGATGGCCGAGCAAGACGACAAAACATACAGCCGACGAGAGTTCCTTAAGATCGCCGGCGTGGCCGGCGCCGCCGTGGGTGTGGGCGCCGGTATGGGCGGGCTTCTGGCCGCCTGCGGAGAAGAAGAGCCCGCGAC
>Ga0068711_1000251_pt1 | contig 56431 bp, 50 predicted proteins | sample MTBAKMMethaMetaG_FD_62224 | JGI IMG/M metagenome (GOLD analysis project Ga0068711, IMG submission 62224) | Enrichment culture microbial communities from Arthur Kill intertidal strait, New Jersey, USA, that are MTBE-degrading - MTBE-AKM (Arthur... | ecosystem: Environmental > Aquatic > Marine >...
GGGCGAGCCCGAGATGGGCATGCGCGTGGTCCCGATCTTCCAGACCGCCGACCCGACCTACACCATTCTCGACCTGGCCTGGGTGCCCGAAGGCACCAAAAAGAACAAACTGCCCGAAGGCTTTACGTTCTAGCAACAAGGAGGTCTTAGCCCTTTCATTTCCTGCCGGTCCTTTTCCAGGGCCGGCAGGTCCTTCCCTTATGCCTGCGCTGATCCCTTTAAGCGCAGGTCAAGGGTTTTTACGTCGAAATGCATGTTGGCATCCCTTGCTCTTTTCTATATATTCAGTTGAGCAGTGAATTTTTAAGAAAGGGAGTGCCCTCCATGAGAAACGGCATGTTCATGCTTGTCGCGAGCCTGTGCCTGGTCCCGAGCTCGCTGTGGTCGGCCGAGGAACGGCTGATCCCTGAAAAACCGAAAACGCGGTGTCTTACGGTAAGCTTCAACGGAGAGACCATCAGCGCCTATTACCTGTTGATCGATGCCCGCACGACCGAAGAGCAAGCGGCCGATAGAGCGCGCGGTGCCTTGAACGGCAGCGTGCTGGTCTTTTTCCAGGGCCATGGACAGCGGCCCGGCGATGCCTACAAGTTCACCTCCAAGCTTGCGGCCGGCTCGGCTTCAGGAATCGTGGTGGTACCGGTGGTCGACACCCCCTACGGCAAGGATGCGGCGTGGCGCGGAGATCGCGGCAAGGATGTGGTCTTGATGGCCATGGTGCGGCATGTGTTAGCCGGCCTTGACCTGACGGTGGAGGGTTTTGAACCCCTGACGGACATGCCGGTGGCGGTCGATGGCAAGGATCCGAGCGCTGTTGAAAAGACAATTCCGGTCAAGCTCGCCGCCGTGGGCTGGTCGCATGGCGGCATCGTGGCGCGACGCATGGCGCATGCGTATCCTGAAGCCTTTATAGGCCTCGGCCAGGTATGTCCGGCCGGATACAAGCATTGGCCTTGTTCCGGGGCCCTTATGGGCCGCTTCGGATGGGAGGCCCTGCATATCTCCACCTTGGTCTTCCGCGGCCATGCCCTGGATGCCATGGGCTGCGGGTGGGGCGTCACGCGCGGGATCACGGGCGATTTCTGCCGCTCGGTTCCCAAGGCCGCCCTCGATCTGCAGCCCTCGAAACTGGGCAGGAGCTGGCGTGACATCAGGGATTGCTGCCTGTACTGCGACGATGCCAATCTGCCCCTGACCTCCATACGCAGCATTATTGTCATCTTCGGCCGGGACGATTTCTGCATGCGCCCCGCGGACTACGGCCTCACCGGTCCCGATACCGTATCAGACGAAGATGCCGCCAAGTTCTGGCAGACGTATTACCCCGGTGCGCAAGCTTCTGGCGCCAGGCTCGACGTGCGGATCCTGCCCGGTATGCATGTCGGCCCGGTCACCGAAAGCGAGGCCTATGCCCGGATGGTCCTGGCCGGCATGGATGAGGGCGCGCCGTCCCCGGCGGTAGCCGGTGATTTGAAACCGTAGGACAGTGGTATGCCGTCGGCCGTGCGTTCACGGTTTGCATGGTTTGTGCTCCTGTGCGCGGCAGTCGCGGTGCTGGCCGTTATCCACAGGGTGAAAGCCGCGAGCGGGAGCTGCTCCGTCAAGGTCCTGGCCGCCGATACCCTGGTATGCGCTGACGGCCGCCTCGTCCGTCTGATAGGCGTGGCCCCTTGCGGGCATACTTCGGACGGCACGGTAACAGGAGCAGTTGACGACCCCGGGAGGGCATATCTCGCGGGATTGATCAACGCCCAGGCCGTACGCATCAAACCGGTCAAGGCCTCCAGGGACACTCGCGGGTGTTTATACGCCTATGTATACCTTGGCGAGGTCCTGGTGAACGGACGCATGATCAAGGACGGGTACGCCCTGGCCGACCCGCGCCGCAGCTACCCCGAGCAGGAACTGTTCCGGGCCTATGAGAGCGAGGCCAGGCTTAGGGGGCTCGGAATCTGGGCGGCGGGACGTGAAGGCTCCGACAAGGAGGAGAAAACCGTAAGGAAACCGCATCAGTGACGCTTCCCTTACGGCATGCGGCGCTAAAAGAGATAACCATTGCAATCACCTCCTAATTCCATTATTTATGGTGCGCAATACAAGCCATATGAGATGAAGCGAGAAGGAGATATCCATGCTGACCTATATGCGCAAGCATTCCCGGAGTTGGTTCATAAAGCTCATATTCGGCGCCATCATCGTCACCTTTGTGGCCTGGGGCGGCAGTTCATATCTGGCCAAAGAGCAGAACAAGGTCGCCAAGATCGATAAGCATATCATTACCATACAGCAGTATTCCAAGGCCTACAGCGATACCCTCAGGGCCTATGAACAGCAGTACGGGAACATGCTCACCCCCGAGACGATCAAGATGCTCAAGCTGAACGAGAAGGTCCTCGACGAACTGATCAACTCGTATATTATGGCGCAGGAGGCCAAACGCATCGGCCTGAAGATTGCCGACGCCGAGCTGCAGGAGGCCATCCAGAGCGTCCCGGCCTTTGTCTCCGGAGGCGCCTTCGACATTGAGCGCTACCGCAATATCCTGGATCAGTTCCAGCTCACCCCCCAGCAATTTGAAGATCAGCAGCGCCAGCAGATGATCCGCGAGCGGTTGTATGACCTGATCACGGAAAATGTTTTCGTATCCAAAGACGAAATCGAGGCGACCTTTCACGAGCGCCAGGACGACTATGAACTCGAATTCGTCACCTTGTCGCCGGACGCATTCACCCAGGGTATCGTCCCGACCGAAAACGAAATCACGGCCTGGTATGACGCACACAAGGAGTCATACAAGGTGCCTCCCAAGACCACCATTGCTTATATCACCTTCGATGCCGCCCGCGCCTTGGAAAGCGTGAACGTTTCCACGGAAGAGGTCCAGGATTTCTACGACAATCACAAGGCCGATTATACGATCCCCGCCAAGGTGCGCGCCCGCCAGATCATAATCAATGTGCCCCCCGATGCGGATGAGAAGGTCTTTGCTGCCAAGCAGCAGGAGGCTAAAATATTGCTCGAGCAGGCCAAGACCGCGCCCGATTTTGCCGCCCTGGCCAAAGCGAAGTCCCAAGACCCTTTAACGGCCGCGGGTGGCGGCGATCTGGGGTTGCTCGATAAAACTAAGCTTCCCGAAGGCTTGGCGGATACCCTCTTTTCCATGCAGCCGGGCGATATCCGCGGCCCGGTGCGTATAGAAAAGGGTTTCGCGATCGTGAAGGTGGAAGAAAAGGTTGACGCCCGGGAGCGGAAACTGGAAGAGGTGATGGGCCAGGTTATGCAGACCCTCAAGGAGCGCAAGGCCATGGATGCGGTCTACAACGAGGCCAACAAGGCATTCACCGCCATCTATGAAGATCCGAAGCAGGACATCGCCGCTTATGCTCAACGGACGGGGCTTGCGCTCAAGAGCTTCGGACCGTTTTCTGAAAACGAACAGCTGGCCCTGCCCATGGGGTCAAAGATCGCCAAGGAGGCCTTCAGCCGGCCCGTGGGCGATCTCGGAGATCTCGTCGAGACCGGCAACGGTTTTATCCTCTACAAGGTTATGGACCGTACGCAATCGCGCATCCCCGAGCTCAAAGAGGTGCGGACGCGGGTCCTTGCGGACCTTACCACCGACAAAGCCAGACAAGCCGCCAAGAAGCGTGGCCAGGAGATTGCCGGTATGACCATCGAGCAGCGCGTCGCCCTGAACCCGGAGACCACCGGGATGTTCAAGCGCGCCACCTGGGTGATCCCCAAACTGGGAGCCAATTCCCGGATCAAGCAGGATCTGGACAGTCTTAAAACACCCAAGGTTTACGATCTGCAAGGCAAGGTCGCGGTCGTCTGGTTGAAGCAAGTCCAGAAGGCCGATCCGGCCAAGCTCGGCGCCAATGAGTCCAAGGCGATCCGCGAGGAACTCCTGCGCCGGAAAAAGCAGCTCGTCTTCGAGACGTTCATGGATACCGCCAAGGCCAGGCATACGATCGTCATCGACCGCAACAAGATCCTCTAAAAGATCGCGGGGCTTACCTTTTTTTCAGAGAATAAGGCGCCCCGCGATCTTTCAACCTTCTGTATCTGATCAGCGCGTGAACGTGATCGCGATTACGCTTTGGTTCCTTCTCCGAAGACGCTTGCATAATAGAAGCCATGAGATCAATGGGTTGCGATATGGTGTTGTTCTTGCTGATATGTGGTCATGCTCGAAAAATGGCGAAGCGGGTGGGTCGTAGTGAGGATCGTCGCGGCCCTGATCATCCCTCCGGCGCATGCGCAGGCAGACATGATCCCTCAGGCCCGTAACCAGAATACCCTTCTGGCACGCGATTTCTTGTTTGAGCCACAAACCATGCAATCGAGCCCGGCTGCTCCGGAAGGCCAAACACTCGGCCACCCCGCCTGGCAGGATACCCGCCTTTCATCCGCGACCGCCCGGCACACGCCGCACAGCGCGCGAGAGAATGCGCTTATAGACGCCATCATGCGCTCGCTTGAGGATCGTCTTGAGCAGGCGGCCTTTATCTTTCAGGCCATATTGGGAGAGATCAATCCCGCGTCTGCCGGGTATCCCGCCTCCAACGGCAGAGAGATCATGCTCGGGTTACATGCCCGGGATTACTCTACCGTTCCACGGCTCGATCATTCCACCCACTGGATGGAAAACAGCGGGGACTCTCAGGCGTTCTTCCTCGGCCTCACCATCTGGACTGGCCGTTAATAGTGTTAAATATTAAACAGCCCCTCCCAAGGTTGCCAAAAACGTAACCGCTTAAATGCACATGCGGTTAGCTGGCAAATCAGCCTAATATTGCTTTTTTGTTGACACATTACCTGCAAAATATTAATAAAAAAACGTTCTTCATACACACAGAAGGTAACGGAGGAGGGTAGATGTCTGAGGTCAAGATAAAGATCGATAACCGTGAAGTGATGGTCCCTGCGGGAGCGACGATACTCGAAGCCGCAAAGAAAGCCGGCATCACGATTCCGACACTCTGCGCCTGGTCGCATATGGGACATACCCCTGGCGCATGCCGGGTCTGCGTGGTGGAAATCGAAGGGATGCGCAATCTCGTGGCGTCCTGTGTTTATCCGGTCAGCGATGGCATGGTCGTGCGCACCAATAGCCAGCGCGTGCGTACCGCGCGCAGGATGGTGGTGGAGCTCCTGCTTTCCAACCACCCGGCCGAATGCAACCACTGCGTGCGCAACGGCAACTGTGAACTGCAGAAGGTGGCCGAGTACACCAATGTCAGGGAAGTGCGCTTCGAGTACCCGCCTTTCCCCAAGGATGTAATCGACCATTCCAGCCCGTCCATCGTGCGCGACAACCGTAAATGCATCCACTGCCACCGCTGCGTGACGGTGTGCTCCAATATCCAGAGCGTCAATGTTCTGAGCCCTGCCAAACGCGGGCCGCATGCCGAGGTGGTGCCGGCCTTCAACCTGCCCATCGGCCAGACCAACTGTATCAACTGCGGCCAGTGCGTCATGGCCTGCCCGGTCGGCGCTCTGTACGAGAAAGACGATGTCGATGCGGTCTGGGCCGCCCTGCAGGACCCGACCAAGCACGTGGTAGTACAGGAGGCCCCGGCCATCCGCGCCAATCTGGGCGAAGAGTTCGGCATGGCCCCGGGAACGCTCGTCACGGGCAAGATGATTGCGGCCTTAAGGCGTCTGGGTTTCGCCAAGGTCTTTGACACCAACTTTACCGCCGACCTGACCATCATCGAGGAAGGCAACGAGCTGCTGAAACGCGTCAAGGAAGGCGGCACGCTGCCCATGGTCACCTCGTGCAGCCCCGGCTGGATCAAGTTCTGCGAACACTTTTATCCCGACCTGCTGGGCCACCTTTCCACCTGCAAGTCGCCGCAGCAGATGTTCGGCGCGCTCGCCAAGACCTACTATGCGCAGACCGCCGGTATCGACCCCAAGGATATCGTCAGTGTCTCGATCATGCCCTGCACGGCCAAGAAGTACGAGGCCAGCCGGCCAGAGATGAACTCCAGCGGTTACCGCGACGTGGATTATGTCCTGACCACCCGCGAGCTGGGACGGATGATCAAGGAGGCCGGCATCGATTTCCTGAATCTGCCTGATGAAGAGTTCGACGCCCCCATGGGCGAATACACCGGCGCGGCGACCATTTTCGGCGCCACGGGCGGCGTCATGGAAGCGGCCTTGCGCACGGTTTATGCCGTGGTCACAGGCAATGACCTGCCCAGCCTCGACATCACCCCGGTGCGCGGCTTAGACGGCGTGAAAGAGGCCACGGTCACGGTCGGCCCCCTGGGCGATGTCAAGATCGCCGTGGCGCACGGTCTGGCCAACGCCCGCAAGATCATGGACCTGATCCGCGACAAGAAGGCCGACTATGCCTTCATCGAGATCATGGCCTGTCCCGGCGGCTGTGTAGCGGGCGGCGGATCGCCCATCCCCACCAATGACGAGATCCGGACGCTCCGCGCCGGCGCCCTGTACAAGGATGACGGCCAGGTGCAGGCCAAGCGCCAGTCGCACGAGAACGAGAGCGTCAAGAAACTCTATGAGACCTTCCTCAAGGAGCCGCTGGGCCACAAGTCGCACGACCTGCTGCACACCCACTACGTGAAGCGCGGCATCGATGTCCCGCATCTTGACGATGAAAATTGCACCTGCGGTTGCGGCGGACATCACTAAGAAAAGGACATTAACAACCTGACATGGGCCTGACCGGGCAAACCGGTCGGGCCCATGTTGTTTATATGCTGAGGCCGCATCCGGGGGTGTTTGTAAATGTCGTGAGGGTTATGCATAGGGCCGCGGGATCGCGGCATGTTCAGAATAATCAGAGATAGGTATTCACGGACGCGCATTTGGATAAGGGCTCTCGACAGGCCTTATAAACCGTTTCTGGAATGCCCCCCGAGCTCGCATAGTGCTTCGTCCCGCTCACGCCGATTGTGAAGAAAACTTCCCGATACTTGTCATCCGCACGTGTGGGCACTACGTTTTCGATCGGGTAGACCGCCGGTTCGGCATAGCAGCACCAATCCGGTTCGATCCATTGGTTATCGCATTCGCTTTTTGTATATCGTCCAGGCCTGGCCGCCCAAGGGCGAGGTGTAATCTATGCTCAGGACCACGCCGCCCACGGTCTTGATGCGGTTCGAAGGTATGCCGGAGGCCAGTATCATGGCATGGGTCTGAAACGCGCCACCCGCGCACTCTTTCCCGCTACGATTTGTCGGTGATGTCGGGTTGGTTATCTGCGACAGGAGAGCGACTGTCGACCAGGGAATTCTTGGGATAAATGCAGGCGTTCGGGTCAAAGAGGCTCGCAGAGCGGGACGAGACTCCGGAAATGCGCATGGACATACCCAATTCTCCTGAAACAAAATAGATATCAATCCTTCCTCATATGTTTAGAGCAAAGCTATTTGATTGCCACGGCGGTGAGAAAATCACCCGCATGGGGGCAATGGCAACAACCTTTGAGATCAGAGGCTTGACCGTCATCGATTGCTGGGTTAGACAAAAGGGGGAGAACACAAGCTATGATGATCAGGATCACTGAAAATCTCTACGGCTTCATCTGGGACGATTACCGTCAGAACAACTGCAACACCTATTTGATGACCGGCAGGCCGAACGTCATCATCGACCCCGGACACCGCCATCTGGTGCAGCACGTGCACCACGGCCTGGCGTCTTTAAAGATCTTGCCCGAGGACATCGGCGTCGTGGTCGTCACCCACGGCCACCCAGACCACTATGAGGCTGCCCGTTCATTCGGTAGCAACACCCTCTTCGGCATGGGTGCACAGGAATACGCCATCGTCAGCGGGTCCGGATATATTGCGGTGCCGCGGCCAGATTTCCTGATCCAGGAAGGCGAGCTGGTCCTGGGGGAGGCGCGCTTCACGGTCATGGAAACCCCCGGTCATTCACCGGCCTCGATCTGCCTGTATGAAACCGGAATGCAGGCCCTTTTTGCCGGAGACGTGGTCTTTGAAAACGGCATCGGCCGCAGCGATCTGCCCGGCGGGGACGGCGCGGCCCTCAAGCAGAGCATCCTGAACCTTTCCCGCTTGAACGCCGCCTATCTCCTAAGCGGTCACGGCAACGTAGTGGCCGGGAAAGAAGCCGTGGCCGCCAACTTCCGGGCGGTCGAGGAAAACTGGTTCCGCTATCTCTAGAGTGAGAGGAGCTCCCGTTTCAGCTCGGCGCCGAGCTGGGCCACACGGGCCTGCCAGGAAGGGTCGTTTTCCAGGTTGGGCAGCACGGCCGTACCGCTGACGCCGCGCTGTTTTAAGCCCTGCAGGGCGCGTTCGCCTTCCCGGTGACGGGCCTCGGCGCTCCTGGCGGCAAAGCCTTGCAGCCGCTCGATATACGGCGCCGGGTCAATGCCCAGCACATCCTTCAAGCCGCCTGTCAGTATCCGATAATCCGCCTCGGGTGCCAGGGTCTGGATGAATTCCTGTTTGACGATTGTCTCCAGCTCCGGGCATTCCTGTTTACCGCGCGCCAGCTCGGCACGGAAACCGGCCGCGCTGAGCATCCCGGCGTAAAAGCGCTGAATGAGGCCGCGGGTTTTCTGCGACCATTCTTCCAGATGAAGCTTGGTTTTCTGTTCTCCGGTAAGCGTCAGGTCTTTGGTGCGTTCCATGACGATGTCCAATGTGCTGCGTATCTTGGCCATCTTAGTCCTCCTCTTGGTGGGTATGACGGTTTATGCCTAGGGTCAGCTTAACCGAGATCGGCCTTCAGTTCAAGAGGAGGTCTGAAAAAAGCGGGTAAAAGGCGAGGGCGTCAACTCGCGATGACACCGCGTAAATACCGCAGCCGTAGTTCTTGCGGAAATTTTTCGATGGCATAGCGCAGCATGGTGCGGGGCATGGTTTTATAGTGCTTCTTGAGAAAGTCCTCTTCCGCAGGGAGGTCGCGTTTGCCGATCTCGCGCAGCATCCACCCCACCGCCTTGTGGATCAGGTCATGCGGGTCTTGGAGCAGGTTCTCCGCAATGAGCATGCTCGTGCCGAACTCGTGCGCCTTGATAAAGTGAAAGGTCGCCAGGATGGCAATCCGGCGGTCCCATAAAAGCTCGGAACGTGCCAGGGCGGACAGGGGCGACCTGTTGCGGTGCTCAAGATGCGCGCCCATGATATGCGGCGCCGAGAGATCAACCAGGTCCCAGTTATTGATATGGCGGGTATTCCCCAGGTATAGGCGATACAGACATTCCCGAACGTTCTCATCTCCCTGACGGTAGCCCCTCACCATGATGAGCAGCGCCAGGAGCCTGGCTTCATGAAAGGGAGAGCGCAGCAGCTCTTCGATCTCGGAGGGCGCCAGGGCCTGATATTCCTTTGCCAAGGCGCGTATTTCCGGAACATACAATCCCAAGAAGACATCTCCGTGCGCATATTCTCCGGGTCCGGTTTTAAAGAACCGCTGAAGAACCTGGGCCCTGGCGGGGTCTCCAAGTGACGGTAACCGTGTGGCAATGACGGCGGCTTTCAATGGTTCGGTCCTCCGCGATGATTCAATGCATCTTCTCATAAGAAAATGATGCCCCAGGATGAAACGCTAGGAGCGCCATGTTTGAATTTCCCCGCCGTAGTCGTCATACGTTCAGCCGCCCAGGTTGACCCCGATGATATGCCCCACGCCAAAGGTCACGCCTGCCGCGGCCAGGCCGAAGGCCACCTGGCGCAGACCCGAGAAGATGGCACTGCGCCCGGTCATGAGCGTGATGACAGCCCCGATGATATAGAGCCCCAGCGCGCTGGACAGAGCGCTGACCATGATACCCCGCCAGCCGCTGAGGAACATATAGGGCAACACCGGGATGATGGCGCCCAGGCCGAAGAGCAGAAAAGATGACAGGGCTGCTTCCCAGGCCGAACCTCCAAGGTCTTGCGCATCGATGGAAAGCTCCTCGCGCGCCAGGGTCTCCAATGCGATGTCTTTGTCCATAAGCACACGCCCGGCCATGTCGCGGGCCGTATCAGGCGCGATGCCCTTGGCCTGATAGATCAGTGAGAGCTCCTCCATCTCCTCGGCCGGGTTCTCTTCAAGCTCCTGGGCCTCGATGCTTAGCTGGTGCTGGTAGAGCTCGCGCGCGCTCTGCACCGAAAGCCACTCTCCCATCGCCATGGAGATGGCCCCGGCCAGCAGCCCGGCCAGCCCGGTCAGAAGAATCGCCTGCGAGCCTACACCGGCCCCGGCCACGCCCATGACCAGGCTGAAGACCGATACCAGCCCGTCGTTGGCGCCCAGGACGCCGGCGCGCAATGCATTGCCGCCCGCCCCGCGGTGGCGTCCCTCGAAACGCGCCACGGCGCGGCCTGAGAGCCCTTGGGAGTTCCGGGCCAGATACCCGAACACGCGCGCGTGCGAGCGTTCGTGCGCCGACATCTCATGCGCCTCGGGCTCGGGCTGGACGTCGTATTCTGACTTGGCGCCCTGCTCGATACCGGCAATAGTCGGAATTACGAAGCCGGGGCCGAACATGGCCGTCAGACGGCACAGCACGCGCGTGCGCCAGGAAGGCCGATAGACCGGCACAACAACGCCGGCCTGCTTGAGCTTTTCCTCCCACACGTCGGCATGGCCGCCCTCGGTCTCGGAGAGCTTGCGATACAACGCCGCCAGGTTGGGGTTTTCTTCATGATCGGCCAGACACCGATAGAGCGTCTGCGCGTCGCGCTCGGCCAGCAGGTTTCTGTGGTAACGTCTGATATCTTCCGGAGTGAGCATATCGCTTTTTCCTTTCTGGATAAAGAACTCAACCTGTCGTCATGCAAGGCCGGTCCACCAGACAGTAAGATGGGCAAGATGCCCCAGTCAAGCACGAAGCATGAGGCCGATACATTTGCATGATCAAAGTATCCGCGATCGCGAGCTCTCGAAGGGGTATGCGCGGTAATTCAGGCATAACTTGACCTTCGTCAACATTTACGGGTTTAAAATACCATCTGTGAGGTCCTATATACGGTCCAGCCTCGAGAAAGATTTTATAAACGAGGCTGAGAGAATGCAAGGAGGTGGACCATGAATACAACATCGCTTTCCGGTTTGGCAAAGGCAACCTCATATGACGCCCTAGCACATGGGAGCGCAGGGTCGCTCGGCATGGCGCACACCAATCAAGAGCTGCTCTCCGGCAATAGACTATGCGGTATCGGATTGCCTTCCTACTCTTTGGACATAGCCGATTACCTGGCCCATTATTTCCCGAACAAAGAGATGGCGGGTGATGAGCGCTGCGAGGCGGAAGTCGGTTAAAACCGTGGATCAGGCAAAGCATCAGGGTCGGGTCGCGATTATCTTCACGATGTTTCAGGCCAGACCCCGATGCTTTTTTTTAAGTCGACCAGCCCGGACAGGGGGGAATTGATCTACGGACATCCCTGTCCTCCGACCTGACGGCATGCCTTAGGCATGTCCAATTCCGCTATCCTGCGGAATTGGGATCAAGAAACAACAAGGTGTTTTTGATTGTGTGCCGTTTCACCATTATTCCCAAGGAGCGCCGGCGGCGAAAGATCTCATGGTAATATTTTTACGGAAAATTCGTTGTATTCAGGATGACAAACCGTAAAACATGGGACAAGCCCGGAAAATCATGTAAAGAAGCTATACGCTTAGGCGCAAACGTCCGTACTTATCGTCGTTTCCCCCAACACCGCATATGAATTTTTCTAAGCGTCCTGTTACTTTTAATTGCCAGACTCTGTAACATCGCATATATTAATATTGCATATATTGATGATTGGGCATCATCAATACAACTTGAATGGCGCTTGCCATCGCGACTGTGAGGAGGTTTTATGCGTAAGATGCTCGTCTTTTGGATTGCCTTGATTACCCTCGTGATCCTGTTTCCGGCTTGGGCGGCTGACGCAGCGGATGATTACGGCCCGCTTTCACAGGAAGCCGGGGACGCCCTTATCTCACAAATCAACGCCACGGGTGTCGATGCGACCAAGATCCACATCGACCTGAATGTAAAGCTCTCGATCCCTGAACAGGCACGCACCACTGCCCAGGGCAACCCCGCGTATGATGAAAACGGAGCCGCTCTGACCATACCGGCCATCGACCTGTGGGCCATCCTGGTGCGGCCGGGCGGCGACAAGAAGCTGCCCACTATCGTGGTGCCCACCTGCTATCGCCGGGATGTGTTCGTGCTCCTCTACGCCAACATGGTACTGTCCGATTACAACCTGTTGGTGGTGGATATCCGTGGTTCGGGCTCTTCCAACGGATGGTGGGTCTCCCTGGACATCCCCGAACACTATGACATCGCCTACGTGGTCGATACCTGGATTCCGGCTCAAGCCTGGTCGGACGGCACGGTCGGCATGATCGGGCCCTCGTATCTGGGCATCACCCAACTCCTGACCGCCGGCAACGTCGAGCGCGACGCCCAGGGCGAACCGGCCCATCTGAAGGCCATCTTCCCGCTCGTCCCCATGAGCGACGTATACAAGGACATCGTCGTGCCCGGCGGCATGATTGACATCGAGTTCATGCTGATCTGGCTGGGCATCACCGATACACTGGCCCTGCTGCCGCCGCTTACAGCCCTGGGCGATGCCCAGAGTCCGGACATGGACCCCATCCAGGAAGCCTACAGCATCTGGAGTCAGCACTATGCCGCTTTAAGTCTGCAGGCCGACTGGCTGACGAACGACGAGACCATGCGCAATGACGGCGATTTCTACGACCGCCGCTCCTCCATGCTGTATTGGCCGGTCAAGCCCGACGGTGCCGCGGCCTATGGCGGATACGCCTATCCGGAGGGCGGCAAGACCTTACCGGCCAAGCTGCCGGTGTTTCTGACCGGAGGCTGGTACTGCATCTTCACGCGCGGCGAATGCAACACCTACCAGTACGGGCTTTCAAAACAGGCCCTGGGCGACAAGGCCTATATCGTGGGGCCGTGGTACCATGCGGAGGCCATGCTGGGTTTAGGCATAAACGGCATGATGCTTAACCAGGCGGCCTTGCGCTGGTTCGACCTCAAGATCAAGGGCATCGGCACGTCCTTTACCGCGGATTATCCGGTTTCGCTCTATGTCATGGGCGAGGATCGCTGGCGGGCGGAAAAATCCTGGCCGCTGCCGAAATCGCGCGTGGCCGACAAGACCTATTACCTTTCCACCAAGAAGGCTTCAAGCATAGAGGGCGACTGGTTCTCCACCGCCAACAAAGACCTTAACTTCAGCCTCACCGAACAGCCCAGCATCGCGGATTACACCGGCACGGCCCCGGTGCTCAAGCATGACCCGCCCACCTTCCACGGCGCTGTCTCGCGCTCGTCGACCCGCTGGATGATGGGCATGCCGGCCATCTTCGCTCAGCTCAGCCGCTATGTTCTGGGCAAGGACATGGATGCCGCACAGTATTGGGAAGATGAACGCAAGGACGAAGTCGGTGTCCTGACCTTCACCACCGAAGCTTTGCCTGAGGACACCGAGATTGCCGGGCCCTTGAAGCTCTCCTTCTGGGCCAAGACCGAGTTTAACGGCGAGCTTACCCAGGTTATGATCGACCAGGCCTTTGCGGCCTTAAAGGCTGCCTTCAACATCGGCGACAATGAGGACCTTATGCTTGACGCCATGAGCCGCCGCGACGTGCAATGGATCGTGGAGATCAACGATGTCTATCCCGACGGCCGGGCCAAGAACATCACCTCGGGCTGGCTCTCGTCCTGGCACCGGCCGTACGACCCCGCCGACCCCACCAAGCTGGATCCGGCCTATATCGCCTTCGATCCGTTTTACGACCATGCCGATAAAAACCCCAGCCCTATTCAGGAAGGCGTCCTCTATCCATATGTGATCGAGGTCTGGCCTACGGACAACATGTTCAAACAGGGCCATCGCATACGGGTCAGCATCTCGGCCTCGGATTTCCCGCACCTGTTGCCCGTGCTGCGTCCATCCACCAACACCTTCGTGATCGATGCCGGGGCGCATCAGGCCAGGCTGGACTGCGCCATGGTGAAGAATGACTTGGCCGCCAAGGGCACGACCTGGGATTGGATCAGCGACATCATGGCAACGGATACCAAGGTACAGGCGCAGACCAACGCGCTCCTAAAGGAATTCACCGCTATGAGCCAGTACCTGCTGACCTATAACGACACCACGGCCGGTGCCGGTACCGAGGACGTTTACGCAACCGAAGATACCAAACACAAAGCCGCTTCCTCGAGCGATTCGGATGGCGGCGGCGGCAGCGGTGGCGGCTGCTTCATCGCCACAGCCTTGCGGTAGCACCCTATCAAATCCGGGCGACCTACTGAACTACAGGAGGGTCGCCCGCGCAATTTTATTACATAATCATCCGATTAGACTTCGGCATGCAATAAGAAAGGGGTGCGGTAATATGCCGCCCCCCCATCTGATTGATTGGCACCAATTGCACATCGCTGTGTTGTGTCACAGCACCTACAGCTGGAGATAACTCAAACAACGAACATAACTTGCTAGTCAGATCCCTTGACGCATTGTCACGGCTTGATTGAGACCATGATTTTGCGGGCGTGGAGATTGTACGCGCCGCGTTCACTTTCATCTTAATAGCCAGTGTTTCAATGGGGCCACGCCTTTTCAGACGTGGAAAGCAATACGATCACGGTGACGGCCACGGACCAGCAAAAGCTTCAATGGGGCCACGCCTTTTCAGACGTGGAAAGCCTCACTCACCGGATGGGCGGCGGCATGGAGCAGTCAGCTTCAATGGGGCCACGCCTTTTCAGACGTGGAAAGCCTCACTCACCGGATGGGCGGCGGCATGGAGCAGTCAGCTTCAATGGGGCCACGCCTTTTCAGACGTGGAAAGTTATGAAGGGACGTTAGCATAAATCCGCCAACCATGTGCTTCAATGGGGCCACGCCTTTTCAGACGTGGAAAGATGTCGATCCTGGATTCAGGGGTCGGGAGGTAGTGGCTTCAATGGGGCCACGCCTTTTCAGACGTGGAAAGGATGGACTTGCCGGAGCCCACCTCGCCGATCACGGCCGTGCTTCAATGGGGCCACGCCTTTTCAGACGTGGAAAGGGCTACCTGGGCGACACCGTGCCATATCAAACTTTGGCTTCAATGGGGCCACGCCTTTTCAGACGTGGAAAGGCCGCATAGCCCACTGCGCCGACCACCTGATTGCCGCTTCAATGGGGCCACGCCTTTTCAGACGTGGAAAGCCTTGTTCCGCCCCGGGCCCTGGTAGTCGACGTAGGGCTTCAATGGGGCCACGCCTTTTCAGACGTGGAAAGTGGTTCAGCAGAGGTTTTCTAATGCGCAGTCTTACGGGCTTCAATGGGGCCACGCCTTTTCAGACGTGGAAAGCCTCATCGTCCTCATCACCTAATGAGCAACTAATGAGGCTTCAATGGGGCCACGCCTTTTCAGACGTGGAAAGGAAAGATGGTTGGGAGCCTCTATCGGCGCAAGTCAAGCTTCAATGGGGCCACGCCTTTTCAGACGTGGAAAGGGGTGCGTGATGCGCACGGCATTGCCGGGCTTGAGGTGCTTCAATGGGGCCACGCCTTTTCAGACGTGGAAAGGGCTTGCCTGGCAAAATGTTTCTCTGAGCTGATAGACAGGGGCATAAACGAGCGGAGAGGAGAATCCGTATGCCCGAGGCTATAAAAATAAGATGATGTGCTCAATTCGTTTGGAGTTCCCATATATTACCACCTTCGAGCAGCTCCCGGTCTTACCAAAGCCACCTTGCCGCTCGCGTATAAGTCCGCACTATATTTTCAAAGAGCTACTATATCACGACCGCGCCGTGGGATAAAGGCGTGTATGCTAGGCCAAGGTGCATGACCTGTTCTTCACGCTGCCCTCCCGCCGGTCCCATGGGGAAAAAGAGGATCTGGTCTTCGTCGTGTTTGATGACCTTGGACAGCTTTGCCATGAACTCGATCCGCTCCTTGTCCGATAGCTCGCAGCGGAAGACCGAATATTGCAGGTGGTCGCCGTGACCGCGCATCAGTTTGAATACCTGGCGCAACCTTTTATCATCACAGATGTCATAAGACACGATATAGAGCAGCCGCATCGCTTCACCTGGTCCGGAAACCCGGATATTCGGCGATTTCTCCGGTCAAGACTCGTCCGAACAGCCTTGCCTGTACCTCCAGAACACGACGGTAACTGATGCGGTATCCGAACACCGGGTGGGTTATGAGCGCATCCATCCTTTTCTCATAGGCCTCGATGAATCGCTTGCGGGCCTGCGGCTTGAGCGCCACGGCTTTGCCGCGCCGGATGAAATCGCCCAGTTGTACCACGCCGTTATTCACCACCCACAACACAACCGAGTCGGCGATGATGGGACGGAATTCTTCCATCAGGTCCATGGCAAGGGCCGCTCTGCCGTAGCGTGGGCCATGGTAGAATCCCTGATACGGGTCAAAACCCGCCGCCTGAATAGTCACGGTCATGTCCTTGGCCAGCAGGGAGTAGGCATACGAGAGCAAAGCATTGATTGGGTCGAGCGGTGGTCGGCGGTTGCGGCCGTTGAAGTCGAAGCTCCAGCCCTTTTCGCCCAGCTCTCGCGGCTTGAGCATGCCGGAGAAGTACTGGAAATAGTGCCGGGCCGCCATGCCTTCGATCCCCAGCAGTGAGGAAATGTTTTCGGTCGAGCGGGCCGTTTGGGACAGACGGGCCAGTTCGTCAATCACGGTCTGGGGCGGGTCCACATGGTTTCGCATGAGCAGGGTACGGCAGTTTTCAATTTTGGTTGTCACGATCGCGGAGGCGAACGTAATGCAGCGCACCGGGTCGGCGGCGGCGCGGAACTGCGCGCGGCGAAGCTCTACATTTTTATGGCTCAACCCGTGCGTGATGCCATAGAACCAGCCGCCGGTAGTGAAATAGACCACCGGGATATCGCGGGTAAGCATTTCCTGCAGGGCTTGGGTGCTGATCTGCACATTGCCGAACACGCACACCTGGGAGGTCTCGAACATACGCGCTTCGCCCAATTTTGTATCCTTGAGACTGATGCGGAAACACTCCCCGTGCTTGCCGATGCGCGCGCCCTGTTCCTGGACATAGAGCGGCAGGGCATCATCGCGCGCCGGGAGCAGACGGCGCACAGTTTCATCATCCGCCGCTTCCTCAGGACATCCATTGGCCAAAAGATTGATCTCGTCCGGCAGGCAGATGGCGTTCAGCGAGCAACGCACGCATTTGGGGCTGTCGCTGAGCGGCGGCGGGATGATCCCCTCGGCGGCCGTGCAGCGCAGTTCGGCCACCAGGCCGCGCGTGCGTTCGATCAGAAATTCATCCAAGGGAATGGCGATGCGTGTCTTGGATTCGGCATAGTAGATAATCCCTTCCTCGCAGGCATACCCATTGGCGCGCAATACCAGCCCCTGGGCACAGACCTGCACGCGGTCGGCCTCCCAGACGCGCTCCGCTATGTCCGGGACCGCGCCGCGCTTATAATCCACCGGCGTGGCCAGCATGCCCTCAGCCTCAATCAGATCGATACGTGCGGTCAAACATTCGGCGGGTGCGGATAGCCAGACCGAGCGGGCATGGATACGGTCCTCCTCGCTCAGGTCATCGGGCATCCGGCCTTCCTCGTTGTCCACCACGCGGTGCACATACCGGCCGTCCGCTACATCGGCGTTGACCGCAAACTCGCCCTGCACCCATTCCAGATACGCCAGACGCGGGCAATAGGCGAACTCGTTCACCATGCGCGCCGGGACCAGGTCGGGGAAATCTTGACCTGTCGCGTTCGTTCCAAAGTGATCTGAACCTTCGTCGGCGTTCATCGTAATACCTATTTAAAAGCCTTCCAGACAGACGCTTGCCGCATGCTTTCCAACGGCAGTTTTCTCTGTCAGGTCAGGCGCTTCCGAGCTTTTGCAATGTCCACTACAAAAATGAATGCCCCAGTGATCCACCATGAATCTTGCCCCATTACCTAATTTATTACCTAATTAACGAGTTGTTACCTAATTAAACCCATCTATGTTTTTTCCCAGAGCGCATGCTTGCCGCGGGCAATGCATTGTATGCGCCCGGCTTCCTGCATATCCTTGAGGACCCGGCGTATCATATCCAGACTTACATGCGGGCATGCTTTTTGGAGGTCAGCGACACTGAACCGCTTCTGCGCATTTTCCACGGCGCTGATAACCGTACCGGTCTTCTCCCCGCACGGGCTTTTTATAAGCCCCAGACGCTGCTCAAATTCCCGGTAGGTATCCTTGAGGATAAAACAGACATAGTTGATGTACGGCCAGGGGTCATGCCTGCCGTCATGCCAGCCTTGCGAGCTTTGATGCAGGGTCTCGTAGTAACGCTCCTTGTTTTGCTCGATCAGGCGCTCGATACTGATATAGCGGCCCACCTCCAGTCCGGCATGATAGCCCATGAGCAACAGCAACAGGCGCGAGACACGGCCGTTGCCGTCCCGGAAGGGATGGATGCAGAGGAAATCCAGGTTAAACGCGGCCATGAGGATGAGAGGGTGCACACGCCGCTCCTGCATGCCGGCCTGCCAAAAGGGGATAAGCTGCTGCATGCCGGCCGGTGTCTCGGATGCAGGCACGGTCTTGAAACGGATGCTGGAGCGGCCATCAGCATGCTTTTCAATGATGTCGCTGTCATTTTCCTTGTACTGTCCGGCATCCCAGATCTCGCCGCGCGTCAACCGGTGCAGTACCTGTATGTGCGCTTCCGTTACAGCCAGCTTGCGGCCCTGACTGTGAATCAGGTCCAAGGCCTCGCGGTAACCGCGCACCTCTTCCTCCGAGCGGTCCTGTAAATGCCGGTGGCCAAAGACAATGGTGCCGATACGCTTGTGTTCCACCTCCACACCCTCGATCCGGTTGGAAGATACCGCGCTTTCAACCAGCGCATGCTCCCGCAGCCGGTTCAAGCGCTGGGGCGACTGCTTGATGAACAATTCCTGCCGCCCCTTGGCCTCGCCGATATCCGCCAGATACCACGACGTCACCGCTGGGATAACATCAAGCCCATTGGAGAATTCTTTGAGGGTTTTCATTACGCAACCTCCTCAGGCAAAAATAGTGGTAATGTTGAATCGTTACCCAGGGCAATAATATGTTTCTTGCTTTCTTTCATTTAGGTACCGCAGGAAGAAAATTTTTATAATATTGGTTAGGGGCAATTCTTTGACAACGAAAGACCTCTTTTACGCCAAGAATATTTAACATTCCACGATCTGGTTCTTTGTTTTGTAAATCAGATAATGCCAATAAAGATCGAATTGAATTAATTCCAATTTTACATGACCATATAGGCCAACTGAAGCTGGTTTCTTTGTTGATTGTATTAAAACCAGTAGTTAACAAATTGTTTCCTTGAGGTACAGATGGGAATAAAGGCAAAGCTTCCACAGCAAGACGATTTGCCCCGAGCATAGTCTTTTTCTTTGCTGGACTCGGGTCATCCCACCGAAGAGCATAACGTTGGTCTTCAATAGGATCCCACCTTAGACTGGAAATATTGTCTGCGTAATCCCAAGTCTCGAACAATGTACGATTGAGGCAATCTTTATTATTTGTGAAAGCTTCATTTATTACTCTGATGTAAGCTAACAAGCCATTTCCTGCACTATCACCTCTTCGAATCATGCAAAATTTTGTACATAGAAAGATATCTTCATTCTTGTCTTTTTTTTTCAGTATTTCGCAACCATAGGCAGCAAGAAAATCTAGAGATCTACGGTCATAAGAAGATGCATTCTCATAAGCTGCTCTCGTTTGAGTTGTAAATTTATTGACCTCATAGGGAAATTTATTGTCTATTGAAAAGACATCCATTGGGGCCAGGTTTAATTCGGTAAATATATTTTCAATCAAAATGCTTTTATCTGTATAGCAATCCCACAACAAAGGGCGCCAAGAACCATCAATAATATTCCAAGAAAGTTTGACCTGTGGACTTGATCTGCTCAGAATATTTATTGTTCCTATTGTTGCTAAGAATCCTAATGGGTTAGAACCATTAATTCCATTTAGAGCTATGTAATTATTAGACATCACCAACTCCTGTTTTTTCCTCAGACTCGCTTCGCCGGTGATCAGCGAGCCTAAAGATAGCCTCCAGCCAGGCTAGCCCCCACCACCCATACCGGCGTGTCAGCCGCCAAAAGCGTTCAGGTACACCGGAATCAAGCCTCTCCATAAAGGTGGCTGATGAAGATGATAACGTCATATCTTTATGGTTTATCGTAACACTGACGGGTGCAGAATCAGGGATTACCGGCGCAAAAGGTCGGCAATTCCCGTGGTGACTTTCGATAAGGTGCAGCATCAAATCGCGAAGTTCTTCATTTTTTGGAAGTAAATCTTCTGCGCTCTCAAGGAGACGGACGGATACCAGTTCATGTCTTCCGCCTTTGGGGTAACCTGCCCGAATGCGAGCTTTTTCGAGTGCTCTATAGCTTTTGGCCATGTCACCAGACTTGGCGAGTAGCGGCCCTCGAATCCAGGGATTGCCGCCTTTTATCCATGTCTGAAAACGTTGGTCGGCCTTGCCAATGTCATGGGAAAGACCGGCTTCTTTGAAGGTGTCAACAAGTGTATCGGATAAACCACTTAGCCGAGCGAATTTTTCCGCATAGCGGGCAACGCCATTGAGGTGTTCCTGCATTTCTACCATCACAGTCCCTGATGAAAGGTCATCGTCTTCTTCACTGAATACTTCCGCAAGATCCTGCTTTCCGTTTAGATAACGGTTTCCTCTCAGGATAAGCCCGCCAGTCGGATGCAACGTGAGGGCTTTTGCAAGATTTGGATCACTCGCAAGGTTTATGGCAATTCCTTTGAGCCATATAGGTATCCCCTCTGTATGTCCGATATTTCCGAGGATTGTTTTTAGTCTTTTAATAAGTTCATTTGAGTTCTCCTCAAACATGACTTCCGCAGTTGAGGCGATATCAGACAACTCTTGGAGTTCTTTCGTTGGGGGCATGCATTTAAGAACTTCGGGATGTATACGCAGGAGCGCCTTGTTTTTTGATTGGGCATAAGCGCGGTCTCCCAGATCCACAATTGGTGACTCTGTGCCAAGGGTAGCAAGCGAATCCCATCCTTCGAGTTTAGCTGGTACTATAATGACATCCCCAGGGAAAATATCGTGTGGGTTGCTTATCACGCGAATATCATTTTTCCCTCTCCAACGGATAACGTGCCGGTTGTTTCTATTGGGATGCTCTTCAAAAGTATTCTCTGTGTTTTCTTGTCCTTCAATATCAGATTCAGCACCGCTATCGGTCTTGTCTTCCAGCCATTTTCGCATCTTGATAAATGAGACAGATAGGCACTCCGGTGGGGTTGGCGGACATAATGAAACAGTATCTATCCACGCTTCGTGATCATCAAGAGTAAGATCAGCCCGCCAACAAATCTGGACATCGGCAGGTTCGCTTGTGGGGCCGTGCAAAAACAAGGCAATATCAGGTACCGGTTTTGGCTCCGGGTTGGTTTGCGCCCAGCAGTCCACATGCGCGGGCAGCATCACCGGAGCATGGCTGGGAGGGGCGTTCAGAACTGCAATATCTTCTATCTTACATAAATACTCTGCAAACGCAGCTATGCCCATGTCAATCTCATGCTTCTTTCCCGCTATTTTGTTCAGCCATGCCCATGTATTTGCAAGTGAGGAACCATAAACGGGATCGTCTTCAGTCTTTTTCTGCTGCCCCGGACGAACATGAATTGCCGCACGGGCTTTAATCTTCCGGCCCATGCGGTTCAGTCTTCCGAAACGTTGACGTAGCGCATCAAGGCTTGCGCACTCGGAAACGAGAATGTCAAAATCAAGATTAGCGCCAACTTCCAAGGTCTGTGTGGCAATAACGAATACCGGCTTATAAAGATTGCGATCCTGGGAAATCGTGGCCGATAGTTGGGCTAGTTGTTCCTGAACAATATCATCCTTGTCGATCGGGCGCATGCGGCCGGTCAACAGGATTGCGTCATTACCGAACTTTTCCGAAAGTATACCATGTATTATTCTGGCCGTATCAACGCGATTGGTAAAAATGACGGTAGCTGTCTGCTCATCTGATACCATTGCTATGGCTGTATCGCATAGTTTTTCAGCCAGATGTACGGAGGCCTTTTTCTCAAGCTCAATAAGCTCTCGCCGGTATTTTACTATTTGATTTCTCCCGGTTTTTTCGCCTTCTGCTTTCTTAATTTCCTTTTTTTTGATCTGAATTTGTTCCGCAAGATCCGAGCCTGATTTATCAAGCTGGATAAGAAAGGTTGGTTTTGATGCCTGTTGACGAGCGCCAAGCGGATGATTCGGATCATGAGGTTCGTTTGATGCATCTTTAAAAACGTCATCCAGGCCTTCGGGGGGGGTAGCACTCATAACCACCACATGAAATGCTGATGATATGGGTTTTTCAGCCCATGCACGGTATTTCCGTACAGCTTGAAGTGTTTCAAGAAACGGCTGTGCGCAATGTGCTTCATCAAGCAATATTAAGCTGTCATTCCCGGTGAGCCCCGCCTGTATAGGCCAGGCTCTGGAACCACGGCCATAGGCCCGGAATAGGAGTCTGGAGCCGATCTGGTCAACGGTGCTGGACACTATTGCCGGTTGAATGGGGGAATGCGCCCAGGTATCCGAACGAAACAGGCCGCCACGCAATTGGAAACAAGCGAGCGGATCTTTTACACCCGCCAATTTTCGTAAACGGTCGGCAACCTCTTTGAGGATTCCTGATTCAGCAGAACGAAGTTTATCAGCCAGTTCCTCCGAACGCTCAAAGGCCTCGTCAACAATGACTCTTCGGTCGACCACAAAGAATATCCTCCGTGACGCAGTAAAAGGTTGACCGGAATCAAGTCTGTCAGCCTGTGCGGCAAGAGCAAAAACGGCAATGTCCATACAGGCGGTTTTTCCTGCCGCTGTAGGCAAGGCGATGGCCTCAGGCCATGGGGAATTATCATTCTCAAGAACCCTTTTGGCCAGAGCGCTCTGCCATGCAAAAGGGTTCTTTTGCCATAGGGAAAAAAAGAAATCGGGGAAGCTGCTGGCATTAAGTTTATTCATTACGATTTGCCTCCCTGCCGGACGGGTCTGAAAAGGCCATATCCACGATAGCGGCCCGCACCGATAATTACTGGTCCCTGGATCTTTTCTGAAAATACGATTACGGCATGGGAATGGTGCATCCGCCCGCCATCACTCTTTCGGGTCAACCAGGGAAATTCATTGCTGCGGGGCACCCCTTCAAACATGGAAACCGGTGATAGCATTACCTCGACTGGCCGAGGAAGACCTATTTTTTCGCATGAATTTTTTATTGTTTCCGCCGCCCGGTCCCATTTGTCTTTACCATCAAAATGTTTGTCAAAAATCAGTGGGGTAACAGTCGCCCAGCACATGGATGGTTTTGACCAGGTTTCCATTTGCAGGTTTAATGGTGGATTTTCTCTTGTCTCTATCTCACCGATACAATCAAAGCATTGACCATTGAATAAGTGTATCTTCCGGGGTAACCCGTGTTCATCCCAAAGCCATGGGGTAAGAGCCTTTTCAACCTTGGATGCGTTTATTTCTCGCGGTATGGCAAGCCCCAGACCCATGAGTCGGCCATCCGCATGTTCGCGACCTACAAAGGGAAGCGGCAACATGGCAAGATGGGGATTTTCGCTTTTTTTGCCATCCGGTGTGTGGCCGGAAACCCATTCCGGTATCGGTTGCGGGGAAGCTGAAAGCAGTGAGCCACGCAATGCATCGACAATTTTTAAGGTGGAGTGCAATCCGAGTTGTTTGCCGGAAAGCTTTAGTACGATTAGGCGCGGATCAAAAACACTTCCACGGAGAGGTTCAGCGGGTGGTTCAATGGGTTTCCCATATCCCTGCCAAAGACCAGGCTCGGGGCGAAGTTTTTCTGATATTCCACGGAGATATTCTTCCCGTTGTTTTTTTAATCTGTTTTTCTCTCTGCCTGATGCGCTCAATTCCAATTGATAGAGCTTGTCAACATGATCGATGTGTTTTTCACGGCCACATTTGTCCTCAAGATATTTGAGTCTGCCTGGGCCAAACACCCTAAGTCGGTATTTTGTTATACCGTTAAGAGGGACCAGATTCGGTTCTGGGGGGGTGTACGTCACCCACATTTGAACAAAAGAAGATGAATGCCCTATGTAAGCAACTTTGGAGCATATCTCGCTTAATAACTGGCATTGAGATTCTTGTAGTTGCGTTTTCCAGATAAGATATATCTCCGGAATATCTCCAATCTGAGTAACAAACGGGATAGCAACCGGGAATGATCGCGGTTGTCGTGCTCGACCAATTGGGCAAGTCGTCAACGGTGGAAATAAGACTTGTTTATTGTTTTTTGTTTTAATAGGGGCCGAGTCATCGTTTATTGGAACATAACTTGTCTGAATCGTCCGGTATGTTGCATCGGGTACAACTAGTTCTGGCGGTTCCAATTGTTCAAGCCATTGAAGGATTTCGCCTTCCTCTTTGTTTTTTCCTGTTTCAAACCATGTCGCCGCTAACGCCATGAATACCCTGTCAGGGTGTGGCGGCCATTCGGCTACCTCTTTACGCGCTCCGTCTGCGGCAGCCATTGCCCACCCGTTCAGATAACGGATGCCTAGTCCAAACATCATTCTTCCTCTTCAGATTCTGGAGAAGATCCACTTTTTTGACTGGTTGATACAAGCTTGATTAGTTCATCCGTTGGAGTTAAAGTGATTTTTCCTTCCCATGGAAAGATCTTTTTTGCTTCATCAATAGTTTTCTTTAATATTTTTAAAGCACAAGCACTGCTGATGTAAAATTCTCTTGGTGGCTCTCCTGGAGTACCAAGAAGTTCCCAGATACTTTTTTCGATTGGATAAAGTTGACATCGCGATCTAAGATCCAAACCCGATTCAACCATCAAGACTGCCCCGGCAATACCTAGTGCCGCAAGTGTCATCCGTGCAATGGTATCGTTTTCTGGATCAGATTCTAGCTTTCCGTTCTTGGGGAATTTATATCGGCGCAAAGCTGTTAACGATAGAACTGTGGTTAACCGCGCATAGTCGAAAGTATATCCTCCTTTAATCCGTGGGATGCCATTATCATAAATTATTGATCCATTTTTATTTCTTGCATATGAAAAATCAGGAGGTATCCCGCCCAAATTAGCGTCTGATGGTTTTCCATTTTTTTTATTACCAATTTTATCACCACCTAAAGATTCATCTAACGTCCAATCTGGTGTTGAGTTTGATTTTTCAGTTCTCTCATAAAGTGGGCCTGCGCTGGACGTAATAGGAATAGTATCAACTTTGCCACCTGTTGAAATCCCTGCGACCGCATTGACTCCTATTATCTCAGAAGTTATAGCACGTTGGAATTTTGCGCCGAGTCCACGTCGTGGTCCAGCCGAATCCCAAATCCCAAACAATAGGGCGGTAGGGCATAAAGAAAAAAGGCCGGTTGCATTCTTTATATTTGCATTATCAAGAATTTTTCCCTTTTCGGAAGACCGAAAAATAACACCATTATAAAGACTGTCTCTGAAGATAGCATCGGCCACCCTATGAGGCGCATCAAGACTCGTAACCGTAAATTTTATTATTAAAGACTCATGATTAAAAACAGCCTCAACTAATGGCAGTTCCAACTGCTTCGCTTGAACACAATCGAGTAAAGCCATTTCCATCCGATTGGCTTGTGACTGGACTGCATCAAGGATAACGCATTTGATGGGTTTGCCATCAATTATGCGTTCCTCGGTCGCATATTTACCGCCTTCATATGTAGGCGGGAATACTTTATCACCAGGTGAACCCGCGGGTTGTAATTTTGTCACGCACCTGAAAGCTGCTGCATTACTTTTAACCGCATTTTTCAAATCTTCAAAAGTCAATTCCTTGTCTGACATGCCAACTCCTTTCTGATTTTATAGAGTAATATGTTAATGTTGTACCCTAATTATATGTTAACATTTTCATGGTTCGTCCCTTAACAGTCTTTCGATCTGCTCCGGTGAAGGCAGTTGGCCTTTCAGGTCCTTGGGCAGTTTGCTGACGATGCGGTATGCGCCCACGCCGATAGGCTTGGCCGAATTTTTCAAGGCGTATTCCACAATGATGCGATCTTTTGTCTTGCAGAGGATGATGCCGATGGTGGGGTTTTCATGGGGCATGCGCACGGTATCATCCAGCACGGCAAGATAGAACTGCATCTTACCGACATATTCCGGTTGGAATTCGGCGACTTTCAACTCTATGGCAACCAGGCATTGCAGCTTCCGGTGAAAGAGCAGGAGGTCGATAAAATATTCCTTGTCGCTCACCTCCAGCCGGTATTGGCTGCCGAGGAAGGCGAAATTGCCGCCCATCTCGCGCAGAAAATGATCGACCCTGGCGATCAGGCCTCTCTCAAGCTCGCGCTCTGAATGCTCTTCTCCCAGTTCCAAAAAATCAAAGGTGTATTCATCCTTGATGGCAAGCTTGGCCTGTGACCGCATGGCGTCCGGTAGGGTCTTATCGAAATTCGTCTGGCCGAGAAGGGTCTTCTCGTAGCTTTGGTTTTCAATATGGTGGATAAGGACATTCTTGCTCCAGCCGAATTTGCGGGTCATGCGGATATAGAATTCCCGCTGGAGGTCATCCTTGCATCGCTCAAAAATCATTATGTTATGAGTCCATCCGATTTCTCGCACCAGAGGTGCGAGAAATTCATTTGAAGCATAGGTCTGGAAAAAAACTTTCATGCGCCAGAGGTTGGAGGTGGAGAATCCCTGCATGCCGGGGAATTCTTGCTGCAGGTCCGCGGCCAGCCGTTCGACCACGGCCTTGCCCCAGGTGGCGCCTTTCTGTACTTCCATGGTCATTCGATTAAAGGCATCCATATTCAAGTGTCTTCACTTTTCTTCATTTCTTAGAAACCCGATCTTTCTTGTCTTTGTCATTTGCGTTGTTGTCATGAGCCGTTTGATTGCCTCGATGATGGTCTGAATGTGTTCATCGTGCACGGTAAGCCGTTTTTCCAATTCAGTCACCTTGGCGGACAGCTCCTTGTGGGTGGCAAGCACAGCCCGCAGCCTTACGAATGCGCGAACCACATAGACGCTCATTTCGACCGCTCGTGGTGTGTTCAACACGGATGCGGCCATGATGGCGCCATGCTCGGTGAATACATAAGGAAGCTTTCTCCGACCTCCCCGGCCCATTTTTGATATCGCAAAATGCGACTTCAAAGATTCGAATTCTTCTTGTGATAATTGAAACATGAAATCGGGCGGGAAACGACTTATGTTACGCTTGATCTGTTCATTAAGCCGTCTGGTTTCAACGCCATATAACGCGGCAAGATCGCTATCAAGGATAACTTTTTCTCCGCGAATCTCAAAGATCGCTTCCTTAATCTCGATCTCGGCAATTATTGGATGACTATTCGATTCCATTATATCCTTCTGCATGTCTGCATTTCCCCTTTAATAAGACAATAAGAATTATCACTTCATCACAACTTCCACACCGAGCCTTTCCCATGGGTTCGCGTTCCGGGTTTTTTTGCTCAAGGTCGCCGCCAGGGTGCGGCCCTGGTCCATCAGGTTGGCGATTACGGCGTTGTCGGACCGGGGGATGTAGCCGAGCTTGTCTGCCTGCCGGTAGATGGCCACGGCCTTGTCGTCGTTGGGGTTGGCGGGTTCGCGCACCAGGGTCAGAGGGTCGCCGATGTTCAAAGAAGGCCAGAGGCGCTCGCCCTCGTAATACTGGAACCCGGCCACCGGGGTCTTAAGCAGCAGGGTGCTTTGAGGGGTCGGCTTGTCCTGGGCCTTGGCCCCGAAAGCGAGCAGCGGCAGGCCGAGGACGGACTTGAGAAATATGCGCCGGTTCATGTAATACCTCCCATAGTACATTGCATATACTCCACCTGCTCCCCCAGGACGTGTCCCAGCACTACATCGGATTAAAAATATTTTGTGGTTCGTCTCAACGATACAAACCCGCCATCTTCTCGATCTCGGCCTTGACCTCCTGCCTGAGGGCTTCGGGCAAGAGCACCTCCACCTGGGCGCCGTGTTTCAGGATCTCGCGCTTGATCTCGCGGAAATCGGCCACCGGGAAGGTCAGGCTCAGCGCGCCGTCAGGCTCGCGCCGGGCTTCCTGGGCCGGGTGCCAGACCTGCTCGGCCACCCAGGCCGCGCTAGAGGGCGCAAAGCGCAGAGAAACCATGGATGACGCGGGGCTGTTCATGATGCCGAAGTTGCGGCGGATATAGGCCTTGACCTGGGCGGCGGAAAACGCGGATGCCAGCGCGCGCTCGCTGGGCTTGAGCGCCTTGATGCGCGAGACCACGAAATCGCGCAGGTCGTTCTTCAGGCCGCAGTGCGCAATGATGTGCCAGGTGCCCATGTAGTGCAGCAGGTGCAGGGGCAGGATATCGCGCCGGGTGGTAACATCGCGATGCGGGGAGTAATATTCGATGGACAGTGGACGGCCGTGCAGCAGGTGCTCCAGGACCAGATGAAAGACCCGGCCGTCGGTGCGTGAGTAGGCGATGTTCTTGACCGAGACCTTCTCCTCCAGGTCTTCCATGCTGATCGCGTCGCCTACGCCATGGCGCGTGAGGATGCGTTTCAGGATCGTGGCGCACGAGCGTTTTAATTTCTTATCCGGTATTGTCGATGCCAGGCGGTATGCCACCAGCAGCGCGGTAAGCTCTTCTTCGCCGATCCATGAACCCGGCAGCTCATAGGCCTCGTCCGTGTAGCGGTAACCGCGTTCGGCGGGCACATATTCAAGCGGGGCTACCAGCCGGTCGCGCATGAACTCGATGGCGCGCTGCGCGGTTTTGGAGGAGATTTCGAAACGCTCGGCCAGCTTCGCGGCATTGGGATAGGCCTTGGCTTTGACACGTTCGTCGAACCAGAAGAAACGCTCATATATAGTTTGATTAGACATAACAGCCACCTAACGGTGCGATATCTATAGCACATATACCCGCATGACATGTTTGTCAAACCCCTGTGGAGGAGCTCGGTCAACCAGAGAAACCCGGGGCGGATAGAGATCTGGGGTCCGGCTTGACTGCTGAGGCTTATTCCACGTTGGGATCCTTATCGATTGACGGGGCAGGTTCTTTGTCTTTGGGCTGTGGTTTTTCAGTAAGTGTTTCCTGCTCCTGAAACGACTGGTCAAAATTTATACATGCACTCGGCCCGAATAATGTTTGGATGATCTTCTCATGGTTTTCACCGGTAATCCTGTGGTAGCCGTTCTCACAGATGATATAGTCCACCTGCGTGATCGGCATGACATCCTCCCGGGGGTTATAGAGAAAGATGTTGTGGACCTGGCCCCGGTCATAGGAAGTTATCTGATTTTGACACAGCGTTTTCATGATCTCCTTGTCCTTGAGCAACCACACGGATTCTCGAATGTTCACGATATCGTTCTTCAGGTAGGTGTATCCATCGACGCAGTATGGAGTGATACGGTTCTTTTCGAAGATGGAGCTTACCGAGATCTTATGGCCTTCCATGGGTGATTTGCTGAGTGTATCCTTTTCAAAATATTTTTCACTCGAGCAGACCAGCAGGATTGAGGGTTGGTTCATGCCTTTTCGGAGGCGGTATTCCCGTGCCAGGTTGATAATCGAACTGTGACCGGCCGAGTGCCGGAAATATTTCCCATCCAGACCGTTTGCCCCCACGATTACGAGGTCGATGGGGAGATTTTCGATCAGATTGCCCGCCACGATATCAGGGATCAGGGCGATATTGCAGAAGTTCCTTCGGCGCAGATAGAGTGAGTACTGGGTGCCGTCATGGTAGATGATATGGTCGCCGTAACTGCTCTGGGTCTTAGGCTGCCCTTCGCAGATAAAGATATTGATCATCTTGGAGATGTTGTATTCGCGCTCGGAGCCCCGGATCGTTTTATTCTCTTTATCATGGTGGATATGTTCGATCAGCGCATCGCGGAAACCGCACAAGACCGTGGCTACCATTTCGCTGTAACCATAGAGCAGGACATTGATCTCATGCTTCTCCTCGAAGGTATTGAGTATTTCCCGCGCGAAATATTTTCGGGAAGAGGCCCGGATCTTTCTTCGATAATCATGATGGGCGGTGAATAACTTTTCGATCTCGGACATCAGGGCAACACGATTGATCTCATGCTTTTTCCCGATCATTTTCTGCAAGGTTTCCACGAGCTTCAGCAGGCCAAGATGGCAGGACCGGGTCTTCAGAAGATCTTCCATGAGATAGTTGAGAAATTCGTTGAGCCTGCTGGTTGTATTCTCGGAGGCTTTGAAGTCATTGACCTCGGTTTCCCCTTTGTTGTTGCGGTACAATGAATAGCCGAGGATGTTGGCCACGGATATAAGGATCATCTCAAGCAGTTTTGATGCGTTGGGTGCGATCATGATGTCATAGTTCAGCACCATCTCTCTGATGTCGATCTGCATCTGGGTGTCGACGGCGCAATCATACAGGACATAATCAATCTCCAGGAAAAAGGTGACGCCTCCTTTTATCAGGACATTGGCCACGCTGAACAGTTCTCCCCGGAGGTCCTCAAGGACCATCGTGATGATTGATCGCAGCTTTTCCATGAGGAATTTGATCGTGCCTTCATCCAGCCGGGGCGTATCAAATCTCGGTTCCCTGAAAGCGATCAGAATCTTATTGGTCTTGTAGTTGATTTCAATATCATGAATGATTCGGCTCTTGATCCAGTGTATCTTGGATTCGATGGGTATCCCATAGGTGAGGCACATCGAATATGGTCCGGCCGGCGTGCGGGAAACACTGATGTCAAGCGCGTCGGCGAGCCTCAGATAGGAGGCCAGGAGCCTGAGTCGAACCGGTTCCTTCTGTACGCTCAGTTTTTCATCGCAGGCGTTGATATCCTCCCGTTTCCGATGGAATCGACACAGCTTCCCCAGGACGTCCTTGTCAAACTCATCCACGCCGACCCTTGCATAATGCTCGACGATGTATCGCTCGGACAATTCATGGTGATAGTTTCTTATCTCCTGCGGCTTGCCGCAGAGCGCGGGCCGAAACTCCTCGGCTACGGCGGGAAGCATGCCTATGTCATGGAGCCAGGCCGATGCAAGGAGAAGAAACCGCTCCTTCTCGGTAAGTTCCTTGTATCTCTCATCAGGAATCAGCTTGTGAATCAGGTCTTCAACCGCCCTGGAATGGTCTACGCCATGCGGGGTGTAGAATGGCAGGGTTTTCTTGTCTTCGTGCTCTTTGAAAAGCTCGGATACCTTGGCGCGGATCTTGATGAGCTTTTGCGAATACGGATCTGCCAACCAATTGTCCCAGTCCATTCAACCTCCTGTTGCGATTGATCTATCAACCAGTGCATCATAAATACGTTGTCAATAGAGAGGAGCTGATCACCGATTCGCTTCTGGGTGGATTGCTTGGATGGATGCGATAACCTATCTATAATCCTGGATTTTATTGTTGTCAAGCCGGCGTCAACACAAAAAATGGCGCGAGGAAGAAAATTTATTTCTAGGAATATTTACTAACAATATCATTCGGTGTAAGAAAAAGACATGTTGGATACGCGCATTGAGAAGGACCTCCTGGGCGAGCTCGAGATCCCGGCGCACGTATACTGGGGCATCCATACCGCGCGGGCGGCGCGGAATTTCGCCATCAGCGGCCAGTCCGTGAACCCGGCGCTCATCCGGGCCCTGGCGCAGGTGAAGAAGGCCTCCTGCCTGGCCAACCTGGAGACCGGGCATATCAGCGAGGACAAGGCCGGGGCCATTATCGCGGCTTGCGATGAGGTCATTGGCGGCGGCCTGGCCGACCAGTTCCCGGTGGATGCCCTGCAGGGCGGGGCCGGAACCTCCACCAACATGAACATCAATGAGGTCATCGCCAACCGCGCCATCGAGATCATGGGCGGGATCAAAGGCGATCATAGCTTGGTCCATCCGCTGGACCATGTCAACCTGCACCAGTCCACCAACGATGTCTACCCTACGGCCATCAAGGTGGCCGGAATTTATGGACTAAGGCGTCTGGCCCAGGCCGTGGCCGAGCTGCAGGGGGCTTTTCAAGCCAAGGAAAAAGAGTTCGGCGCGATTGTGAAGATCGGACGCACCGAGCTGCAGGAGGCCGTGCCCATCACCCTGGGGGCCGAGTTCGCGGCTTTCGCGGAAGCCTTTGCCCGCGACCGCTGGCGCAGCTTCAAGTGCGAGGAGCGCCTGCGCGTGGTGAACCTGGGCGGTACGGCCGTGGGCACCGGCATTGCCGCACCCCGCGATTACATCTTCCTGGCCGTCGAGAAGCTGCGCGAGGTCACGGGCCTTGGTTTAAGCCGCGGGGAAAATTTGGCCGGCGAGACCGCCAACGCCGATGCCTTTGTGGAGGTCTCGGGCATCTTGAAGGCGCACGCCGCCAACCTGATCAAGATCATGAACGACCTGCGGCTCTTGAACTTCCTGGCCGAGATCAAACTGCCGGCCTTGCAGGCCGGATCGTCCATCATGCCGGCCAAGGTCAACCCGGTGCTGGTCGAGGCCGCCATGCAGGCGGGCATCAAGGTGACGGCCAATGATGCCATTATATCCGAGGTGGCTTCGCGGGGCACCTTGCAGATCAACGAGTTCCTGCCGCTTTTGTCTTCGGCCCTGCTGGAATCGCTCGATATCCTGACCCGGATCGACACGCTCTTGGCAGGGCATGTGCCGGGCATCCAGGCCGATGAGCAAAAATGCCGCGCCTATTTCGACCATTCGCCCTTGATCATTACGGCGCTCATGCCTACGATAGGGTATGAGAAGGCCACCGGGATCGTACAGGAATTTCAGGCCACCGGGCGGAGCGATTTCCGGAGTTTTCTGGTGGAAAGACTCGGGTCTGAGCTCGTGGAAAAGACATTGTCGCCCTATGCCTTGACGGCCCTTGGATACAGGAAATGAGCGCACATGGATACGACGCCTAAGGGAAACCGCTTGCATATCGGCCTGTTCGGCCGCACCAATGTCGGCAAGTCGAGCCTCATGAACCTGCTTTTGGGCCAGGACCTGGCCATTACCTCGCCCGTGGCCGGGACCACCACGGACGTGGTCGAGAAGGCGGCCGAGCTCTTACCCATCGGGCCGGTGCTCTTTCTTGACACGGCCGGTCTGGACGACACCTCGACCTTGGCCGAACTGCGTCTGAAGAAGACCGCCAGGATCTATGAGCGCGCGGATGTGATCCTCTTGGTGAGTGAGCCCGAGGTCTGGACCGCATTCGAGGATGAGGTCCTGGCCAAGGCCGAGGAAAAGAAGATCCCGGTGGTGGTGGTGATCAACAAGATCGACCTTAAAAAGCCTACCCAAGCATTTATCGAGCAGCTTAAAAGCAGATGCGGCCGGGTGATCGAGGTGGCCAGCACGGACCTTTCCAGCCGCGACACATACGTGAATGCGCTCAAACGCGAGCTCATCGAGGTGGCGCCGGATGACATCATCCAAAACCCGACCCTGGCGGGCGACCTGGTCAAGCCCGGCGGCCTGGCCCTGCTGGTGGTGCCCATCGACCTGCAGGCCCCCAAGGGCAGGCTCATCCTGCCCCAGGTGCAGACCATCCGCGACCTCCTGGACAACGACGCCGCGGCCATGATAGTCAAGGAGCGTGAACTGGCGCCCATGCTGGCCAACCTGAAGGAACCGCCGGAGGTGGTGATCTGCGACTCGCAGGCCATCTTGAAGGTCGCGGCCGACGTGCCCGCGTCCATCAAGACCACGACCTTCTCGATCCTGTTCGCGCGCCAGAAGGGCGATCTGGCAGTGGCCGCCGCGGGCGCGGCCGCCATCGACGGGCTTAAGCCCGGGGACAGGATCCTGATCGCCGAGGCCTGCAGCCACCATGCCCTGGAGGACGATATCGGCCGGGTCAAGATACCGCGCTGGCTCAGGCAGTACGTAGGGGCCGAGATCGTGGCCGATGTCTATGCCGGGCGGGATTATCCGGAGAACTTGAGCGACTACAAGCTCATCATCCACTGTGGGGCCTGCATGCTGACCCGCCGCGAAATGCTCTCCCGCATCCAGAAAGCCGGGGAGGCGGGCGTTCCGATTACCAATTTCGGGGTGGCCATCAGCATGCTGCAAGGCGTGATCAAGCGCTCGCTCGAGCCGTTCCCGGCCGCGCTGATGGCCTTTGAAAAGCAATTGAATGCCCGCGGTGCGGGTGGAAAGGAAATGCGGACATGAAGGATTTCATCGACGATAATGCCATCGAACAGCTTCTGGAGCGTACAGCCAACCCTGAATCCAAGCGGGTGGAGGAGATCATCGCCAAGGCCAGGGAACTGAAAGGCTTGAGCCTGGAGGAGACCGCCATCCTGCTCCAGACCGAGGACCGCGAGCTGATCCGGGAGATCCATGCCGCGGCTCGCTCTGTGAAGGAAGGTATCTACGGCAACCGCCTGGTGATCTTTGCGCCGCTGTACATCTCGAACCACTGCGCCAACAACTGCCTGTACTGCGGCTTCAGGCGCGACAACAAGGAACTCAACCGCGTGGCGCTGACCATGGAGCAGATCGCGGGCGAGGTGGAGGTGCTGGAAAGGGAAGGACATAAGCGTCTCCTCATGCTTTGCGGCGAGCACCCCAAGCGCTCCGGCCTGGATTACTTCTGCGAGGCCATCGAGACGGCCTACGGCGTGAAGACCGCCGGCGGCGGCGAGATCAGGCGTATCAACGTGGAGATCGCGCCCCTGGAGGTCGATGAATTCCGGCGCCTCAAGGCCACCGGCATCGGCACCTATGTGGTCTTCCAGGAGACCTATCATCACGCCACCTACAAGGCCATGCATCCTTCCGGCATCAAGGCCGACTATCTCTGGCGCCTGACGGCCATGCACCGTGCCCAGGAGGGCGGCATCGACGACGTGGGCATCGGCGCGCTCTTCGGGTTGGCCGATTACAAGTTCGACGTGCTGGGCATGCTCAGCCATGCCCAGCAACTGGAAAAGGACTGCGGGGTAGGGCCGCATACCATGTCGATCCCACGGCTGGAGCCGGCCTTCAACGCGCCTGCCGCCATCAAGCCTCCCAAGCCGGTCAGCGATGATGAATTTAAGAAACTGGTCGCCGTCCTGCGCCTGGCCGTGCCCTATACCGGCATGATCCTGAGCACGCGCGAATCGGCCGAATTGAGGGGCGAGGTTTTCAGCTTAGGGGTCTCGCAGATCAGCGCCGGGTCGCGCACCAACCCGGGCGGCTACCAGGACGGCGAGGCCTTCCGGGCCGCGCAGTTCAACCTGGGCGATACCCGCACCACGGACGAGGTGATCCTGGATATCATCCAGCGCGGCCATATTCCCAGCTTCTGCACGGCCTGCTACCGGCTGGGCCGCACCGGCAAGGACTTCATGGACCTGGCCAAACCGGGGCTCATCCAGAAATTCTGCCGGTCGAATGCCATCCTGACCTTCAAGGAGTATCTGATCGATTACGCCGGTGAGGCAACCAGGGCGGCCGGCGGAGAGCTGATCGAGCGGCTGATCGAAGAGACCGCCCTGGCCGGGACCAAGCGGATGCTCAACAGCCGGTTGGCCAAGATTGAAAAGGGCCAGCGCGATATCTGCATGTAAGCCTTGAGAGATTATGGACCGTGCCGAGATCATCCGTCTGCTGGGAACAACCGATGCGGTTGGGGTGCGCTCGCTCCTCAAGGCCGCGGATGAAGAGCGGCGGCGATCCGTCGGGGACGAGGTGCATCTCAGGGGTATCATCGAGTTCTCGAACCATTGCGGCCGGGGCTGCCGGTACTGCGGCCTGCGGCGCGGGAACAAGGCTCTGCGGCGCTACCGCATCCCGGAAGATGAAATCCTGGAGATCGCGGGCCGGGTCCGGGATTTGGGTATCGGCACCCTGGTGCTCCAGGCCGGAGAAGATCCGGCGCATACCACGGAATATATCTGCCGCCTCATCAGGGAGATCAAGGAGGCCACCGGGCTTACCATCACGCTCTCCATCGGCGAGCGTTCGTATGAGGATTACCGGGCCTTCAAGACTGCCGGCGCGGACCGTTATCTGCTGAAACACGAGACCTCCAGCCCGGAACTCTATCGGCGACTGCACCCGGACTCGGACCAGGACGGCCGTATCCAATGCCTGCGCTGGCTAAAGGAGCTCGGCTATGAAACCGGGGCCGGCAGCATGGTGGGCCTGCCTGAACAGACCCTGGAGATCCTGGCCGATGATATCCTGCTTATGCGTAAGCTCGATATCGACATGATCGGCATCGGACCCTTCATCCCTCATCCGGACACGCCCCTGGCGCAGGCATCCGGCGGGAACCCTGAGCTGGTATTGAAGATGATCGCCGTGACCCGCCTGGTCACCGGGAACACCAATATCCCGGCCACCACGGCCCTGGCCGTCCTAGATCCCGGGTTGCAGCTCAAGGCCCTGGCCTCGGGCGCCAATGTCATCATGCCGGATTTCACCCCGCCGCGATACAAAGAGCTCTACGAGATCTACCCCGGCCGCGGGAAACTGACCAGTGATATCGGCTCCGTCATCGCGCAGTGGGAGACGAGCCTGCGTGCGATCGGTCGGCGTATCGGCCAGGGCTCCGGCGGCCGAACATAGGGCTTCGTCACGGCGGATCGTTAGCCAAAACAATGGATCAAGATATAGAAATGATGCCCTCTTTACCTGCCTACACGGGGGGATAGGGAACCGATTTCTGCTCGAGTGGTGCTCATTATGGTTCTCATGCTTTTAAAATTGTCCCGAAGCATCAATCGCAGGCAGAGATCGGAAGCCATGACCCCGCGCCCCTTTGCGGAAGAGGGTCGCGGTCAGAATGATACCCAAGTTCCTAGGTGCATTTTTCAGGAGGGCAGTTGGGTGATGAAGGCCACGATGCCCTTACGGATCATCATGACCGCGATGGCGGCCAGCAGCAGGTTGGCGATCTTGGATATGGTGCGCGATCCGGCCTTGCCCAAGAAATTGTGAATGTAGGGTGCCAGGCGGAACACGGCGCCGGCCAATAAGATATTGACGACCAGGGATACGGCTGTCGGAAGCGCGCCATAGGCGTTGATCAACAAGAGCGAGGTGGTCAGCACGGCCGGCCCGGCGATCAGAGGCACGCCCAGGGGCACCGCGCCGACCGTGTCTGTGTCGAGCAGTGCGGTGTTGGCCGGGGTCGTGCGCAGCATGTCGGACAACGCGATGGCGAAGATCAGAACCCCGCCCGCCACCATGAAATCGGCCACCTGGATGCCCAGATAGACGAGCAGCGCCGTGCCGAGGAACAGGAAGGCCAGCGCTACGGCCGTGGCGGTGACGACGGACTGGATGATGGTGCGGCGGACTTCATGCTTGGCCAGGTCCTGGGTCAGGCCGAGGAAGATCGGCAGCACGCCGATGGCGTCCACGGCCACGAACAGGGGGAAGAAGCACAGCCAGAAGGTCTTCATAGGCCGGTTTTTTTCGGCGTGTAGACCACCACGGTGCGGGCGAGCTTATCGTGCCAGCCCTGCTTGCGCTTGTCAAAGGCGATCCAGACGAAACCGAGGAACAGGGGCAGCATGGAGACGTAATAGCCGAGATAGCGACCGATCAGTTGACCGGCGCCGGGTTTGCCGCCTGTATGCGCATCCACGATCCTGGCCCTGATCAGCATCTTGCCCGGCGTGGCCGAGCGCGCCACCCAGAACAGGATAATGGCCACGGCGGGAAAGACGATGTTCATCAGGAAATCGACCGGGCCGCGGAAGATGCCGTCATAAACGGCGAGGTATTCTTTGCCGTACACGGCCAGAAGGACGGGGACGATAATGAGAAGAGAAAGGACGGAATCCACGATCGAGGCCAGCAACCTGGCCCAGAAGCCTACATACCCATCCTGCCAGGGGCTCTCGTTATCAGACATGATCACCTCCTAGGCATAGCCGTTCGGGTTCTGCGACTGCCAGCGCCAGGCATCGGCGCACATTTCGGCCAATCCGCGCGTGGCCTCCCAGCCCAGCTCGGTTCTGGCCAGAGATGGGTCGGCATAGCAGGCGGCGATATCGCCACTGCGGCGCGGGGCGATCCGGTAGGGGATCTCGCGGCCCGTGGCCCGCTCGAAGGCCCGTACCATTTCCAGGACGCTGTAGCCTTGTCCGGTGCCGAGGTTGTAGACGGCCACACCGGGGTTCTGACGGAGTTTGTCCACGGCCTTCACATGTCCCTGGGCCAGGTCGACTACATGGATGTAATCGCGCACGCCCGTGCCGTCCGAGGTGGGGTAATCGTTGCCGAAGACATTCAAACCCGGAAGTTTTCCCACCGCGACCTGGGAGATATAGGGCATCAGGTTGTTGGGGATGCCGTTGGGATCTTCGCCGATCAGTCCGCTGGCATCCGCCCCAACGGGGTTGAAGTAGCGCAGCAGGATCACGTTCCAGGCCGGATCGGAGGCGTGCAGGTCCTTCAAGATCTCTTCGATCATGAGCTTGGAGCGGCCGTAGGGATTGGTCGGCCCCAGCCGGGCGTTCTCGCGGATCGGGACGATCTCGGGGTCGCCGTATACCGTGGCCGAGGAGCTGAAGATGAGGTTCTTCACGCCGTGAGCACGCATGACCTCGGCCAGCACCAAGGTGCCGGTGATGTTGTTGTGATAATAGGCCAGCGGCTTGCTGACCGATTCGCCCACGGCCTTGAGTCCGGCGAAGTGCATGACGGTGTCGATCGGGTGGTCTTTGAACATGGTCTCGATCGCGGCTTTATCGACCAGATCGGCCTTGATGAAGGTAAGGTCCTTGCCGGAGATTTGCCGGACCCTCTTCAGAGACTCGTCCTTGCTGTTGGAAAGGTTGTCTACTACCACAACATCGTAGCCCGCGCGCAGCAGCTCAAGACAGGCGTGGCTCCCGATGTACCCCGCTCCTCCGGTAACCAGAATCGTCATGTCATCTCCTTTGGCGTCTCCGCAGTGTCTATACCTTTGCCTTATCGGTGAGAGAATTTCAAGGAAGAAGCACGGAAGTCGGGCAGGGCTTGAGGACGTCGAAAAATCCTCGATATCTGAAAGGAATCTTCAGGTCTTAATCGAATTGTTTTCTGAAGTCGAGAAAGGCCTGCTTCAGCTCAGCCAGCTCCTGTCTGAGCTCTCTGATTTCCTGCTCCAGGGCACCGATGCGCTCGGTTTGTCCCGGAGGGCCGGGGAGAAGCTCCTGAAGCGGGGCGCCGGGCAAGACATCTTCAGGTTCGACCGCGAGCAGCTGAACGTAGCGGGGTTCTTTGTGTCCGGCCAGGCGCGGCAGCTTGAGGGTATAACCCAGCTCACTCAAGTTCTCGAGCACGGAGGACACCTCATCTATGTCGGTAAAAGCATACATGCGTTCGGTGTGCGCCTTGATTTCACCCAGAGTCTGCGGCCCCCTGAGCATCAGTTCGCACAGCACCGCGGCCTCGCTGCGCGAAAGGTTCTTGGCCTTGAGGAAGGTCTCCTCATACTTGGATACCCGACCGGCGGTGCTTTCCCAGGTCAGGCGTTTATCCTTCAGCCCCTGCAGGGCGGCAAGAACGGTGGGTTCATCATAGTTGACCACGGGATCGCGGTTGGTTTTCTGATTGCACGCGTTGATCAGGGCGTTCAGGCTCAGCGGGTAATAGTCGGGGGTGGAAAACTCCTTCTCGATCAGGCTGGCCAGGACGCGGATTTCGCTTGAGGTGAGCATGAATTCCATGGGCGGCCAAGGACCTCAATCGGTGGGGAAATCCTGCGCGAATTTCTCGATCCACTCCAGGGCCGCCTGTTCGCTGGTGATGCGGCGGCCTTCATTCAAGAGCACCTCCTTGCGGTAGTGTTCAATGTAACAGATCTGTTCGATCATGCGCACACGGAATTCCGTCTCCTTGTCCAGGAATCTGACCCCGATATCATAGACATTGTTGCTGGGATGGCACCATACGACCACTCCCCTGACGCGGAAGCCCGGTTTGACGACCGGGATATTGATGATGATGGGGGTGTTCTCCTTGATCTCGACCGAGGAACGGAAAGACAGTCCACCGGCGCTGATGTTTTTGAGTGGATCGATATAGCCGGATTCAAGACCCTGGATATGGTATTTAATGGGGATATCCGATGGATGGCGTATGTACTCTCGCATGCTCATACCTCCATACGTTAGATGCCATAGGACTATAAAATAATCCATATCGAAAAGAAAGCAATCCCCGCCGCTTGGCTTTTCAGCACAAAAACACGGGAAAACTGGATAGTGAAATTGCATGACCCTATAAAGATAATAGCTATATGATCCGATTGTGGGAATAAGGACATGATGAAAATGGAAGAAGAAAGCGTAATCATCAAATGCATGAGTTGCGGCGCCAAGAACCGTATCCCCAAGCACAAGCAGCATCAGAATCCTCTGTGCGGCAAGTGTCACCGACCGATCTTCCGTGGTTCTGTGAACAACAAACCCGTGGATGTTACGGATCTTTCGTTCAATGACGAGGTGATGACCAATTCCGGGATCGTGCTGGTAGACTTCTGGGCGCCCTGGTGCGCGCCCTGCCGGATGATGGCGCCGATCATCGAGCAGCTGGCCAATGAGTATGCCGGCCGTGTGAAGATCGCCAAGCTGAATGTTGATGAAAATCCCATGACCGCGGCGCTCTATTCCATCAGCAGCATTCCCGCCCTGCTTATTTTCAAGGGAGGGCGTCACGTACAAACCATGGTGGGCGCCACGACCAAGCTTGAGATACAGCAGCATATCAGCGCGCATTTATAAATATAAAGCACTTGAGTAGTTGCGCGCCTTTTGCGGTCTTATCCGCCATGTCTGGCGACAATCGTATTAAGGGATCGTGATTCCTTCCGATACGGTTACTTCGAAATGATTCAAAACCAAGACAGCCGAGGGATGCTCACCATTTTTAGCTAGACGAAGTGTCGTAAGCATACTAAGAGGCAATCCAACACGAGGACAAAGGACGACATGCATACCATGAAACAGCCTGCGGGCATGGGCGCGAATCAAAGCAAAAACCGCAACGATAAATGCAGACGACTCAAACTCTTGAGCTATAATATTCAAGTCGGGATATCCACCAACCGGCATTTCGATTATATCGCACAGAGCTGGAAGCATATCATTCCGCATACCGGGCGGCATGAAAACCTCAGGTCTATCGCCCGCCTGATTCGTGACTTCGATATCGTCGGACTCCAAGAGCTTGACGGAGGAAGTTTCAGGACCAATTACATCAATCAAACCGAATATCTGGCCCAGGCAGGCGGGTTTCGGTACTGGCATGACAAGATCAACCGCAATATCGGGTCACTGGCGAAACACAGCATGGGCGTGCTGAGCAAGCTCGAATCAACATCGGTGAGCCGGCATCCTTTGCCGGGCAGAATCGCCGGGCGCGGAGCCCTGGTGGTCGAGTTCGGCGTACGTCCCTCGGCGCTGGCCTTGATGCTGGTCCATCTCTCACTGGGGAAAAAGGCGCGTATGCGGCAGGTTGATTATTTATGCGATCTGGTGGCTCAGTTCGATCACGTGGTCTTGATGGGCGACATGAACTGTCAAGCCGACAGCGTGGAGATACAGCTGTTGAAAATGCGCACCGGGTTGATTTCATCGGAATCCGCAAGACCCAGCTACCCCAGCTGGAACCCGACGCGTCGCATCGACCATATCCTGGTTTCCCCCAGTATCGCCATCGAAGAGACGCGCGTGCTCGATTATTCCTTTTCCGATCACCTGCCGGTGGCCATGATGATCGCTCTGCCCGAAAGCTTTGAGCTCGGCGGCGAGGATAGCCTTCTGTGCCGTACAGCGGCCTAGCGGGTTATTCGGCCCGCCAAAACTTGGGATCGGCAAGCTGAAATAAAGATCCAGCAAAGAGTCGGAACAGGATCATGCGCTCACCTGTCCCGACCCGGCGACATGCCAGCCTCAGATCTCGTTCTTGAGCACCTTGTCCTTGAGGATTTCCCACTGTTCGCGGGTCAGCGTGCAGGTGTTGTCGTCTTCACCGATAGTAACGTGGGTGCGTCCGACGCGTACCTCAGGGCAGCATGAACCTTCCTTGCATAAACGGATAACTTTGTCCTCGTTCATCATTCTCCTCCCTTTGAGTTTTACGGCCCAAACTTGAAGCCTTACCGGTATTGTAGTGGGCAATGTCGCCCAAATCAAGGTCAATTGCTTTATAAGCCGACTTGCAGGTAGACTTCGTGTTCTGCTAATATCCGGGGGCATGGAAAACGATCACGCGATGACGTGCAAACGGTGCGGAACATGCTGTCTTGCCCACCTGTTCGCCTATGTCACGCCGGATGATGAGGCGCGTTGGAAGCGGGAGGGTCGCGGCGATATCCTTGAACTGGTGGATACCGCCGCCACGGTCTGGGCGGGTGACCGCATCGTGTCGCGCTTAGACGGCGAGAGCGCCGCGGCGTGCCCGTTTCTGATCAGACATGATGACCATTGCGCCTGCGGCATTTACGCCACGCGGCCCCAGGTGTGCCGTGATTTCAAACCGGGTTCGTCGCGCATCTGTCCGTTGTGGCGGGGGGGTGCTTAAGCAAGTGCCGGCTCTGCCGATACATAAAATTATGGACCCCATCAGAGGCACCGACGTATCGCTCGCCCTGGCGCGGATCGCCATCGATGCCCTGGCGCAGGCCGGCAAGATCGAAACGGGCGCCATGAAGCTGTCGTTAGATACCATGCGCGATTCAGGGCAGCAATTGGTCGAGATGCTCGAAAACCTCGGGCAGAACATCAATACCTACGCCTGATAGATTCATTCCCGGGGCGTAATCCGGATATCCCACGCCTTGATTTTTTAATTTGACAGCCTGGTATGGATATGTTTCTATAAAAAGAAACATGGCTGGTGACAGGCAATGCACACTACTTCAATCCAAGAGTTGGCCGACGTTTTACTTGCCATCAAAGACAGGCAGCTCATGGTGCGTTTTTTAAGCGAGATTATGACGCCCGCTGAAATCGAGACCTTCGCGCTGCGGTGGGAGTCGGTCAAGCTGCTGCACCGCGGGGTGCCGCAACGGGAGATCTCCAAGCGTCTGGGCATCAGCTTGTGCAAGATCACCCGTGGTTCGCGCGAGCTCAAAAAGGCCTCATCGGCCATCAAGACGCTCTTAAATCAGTCCGGCCTCGCACAGACTGACGAAAACATTCAAGGAGGAGTTAATGATCAAGGTATTGTTGAACGAGGATGAGATTCCCAGACAGTGGTACAACCTAGCGGCGGACCTGCCCACACCGATGCTGCCGCCTCTGGGGCCGGACGGCAATCCGGTTACGCCGGAAGCCCTGGCTCCGGTGTTCCCCATGAATCTCATCGAGCAGGAAGTCAGCCAGGAACGCTGGATAACGATCCCGGAAGAAGTACTGGAGATACTGTACAAATGGCGCCCTTCACCGCTGTGCCGCGCCACGTCGCTGGAAAAGGCCCTGAAAACTCCGGCTCGTATTTATTACAAGAACGAAGGCGTCTCGCCGGCCGGCAGCCATAAACCCAATACGGCCGTTCCTCAGGCCTGGTACAACAAGCAGTTCGGGATAGAGAAGCTGACCACCGAAACCGGCGCCGGTCAGTGGGGCAGCGCGCTTTCGTTCGCCTGTGCGCTCTTAGGGCTCAAGTGCAAGGTTTACATGGTACGTATCAGCTTCGAACAGAAACCGTTCCGCAAACTCATGATGCAGGTATGGGGCGGTGAATGCGTGGCCAGTCCTTCCACCCAGACCAAAGCCGGCCGCGACATTCTGGCCAAGGACCCCAATACCCCCGGCAGCTTAGGTATCGCCATCAGCGAGGCCGTCGAGGAGGCCGTGACCGACGCGGGAGGCAAGACGCGCTATTCGCTGGGCAGCGTGCTCAACCATGTCATGCTGCACCAGACCATCATCGGCCTGGAGGCTAAGAAACAGCTCGCCAAAATCGGGGAAAAGAAGGTTGATATTGTGATCGGGTGCGCCGGAGGCGGCAGCAACTTCGCGGGCATCGCCTTCCCGTTCGTGGCGGACAAGATCAACGGAGCACAGATCGACATCATTCCGGTCGAGCCCAGCTCATGTCCGACCTTGACCCGCGCGCCGTTTGCGTATGATCACGGTGATGTGGCCAAGATGACCCCGCTCTTACCCATGTATTCCCTGGGACATGAATTCATTTCGCCGCCGATCCATGCCGGGGGGCTGCGCTATCACGGCATGGCGCCCTTGGTGAGCCAGGCAGCGGTCGAGGGTCTCATCACGCCGCGAGCGGTGGACCAGCTGCACTGCTACGAGAGCGCCTTGATGTGGGCGCGTACCGAGGGCTTCATCCCGGCTCCGGAAACGAGCCATGCCATTGCGGCGGTCGTGGAAGAGGCGATCAAGGCCCGCGAGGAAGGCAAAGAAAAGGTCATCCTTTTCAACTGGAGCGGGCATGGATTAATGGATCTGCTGGGGTATGACGCCTTCATGAGCGGCAAGCTCGGCAACTACCCGCTGCCCGAGGAAGATCTCCAGCGTTCGATCAAATCGATCGAGGGTCTTCCCAAAGCCGAGGCCAGAAAAACCGGACGGTGGTAGACGTGCCTGAAAGACATGATGCGCTGGAAACGAGGTGTCCCTTGCTGGGGCATCTCGTTTCCTTTTGTTATTGCCGGAGCATGGACAAGCTGCCCTGCCGGCGCTTGATGCAATGCTGGACCAGTCAGATCGATGTACGGGCCTACCTGGAAGGCCTTTATAGCGACCAGGAGATCGCCGCCATCCTCGCGCCCCCGCCGCCGAAGATCAACCAGCTGCTCGAGCTGGTCAGGAGGGCCAGGGAGGATGCGCGCTGAAGCCGGGAGTTTAATCCTTTTTGATGCTGAAGAGTTTCTCCAGCTTGAGGGATTTGAAGATCTCGAACAAATTGGCGTGCAGGCCACTGATCGCAAAGGATGCGTTGTTTTTATTGAGCTCCTTGTATAGATAGAGGATCTTGCCTATACCCGAAGAACCCATGACCGGGACCTCTTTGAGGTTGAGGATCACGCTTTTGGGTCGGAGCTTGACGATCTTGGCCATCTCCACCTGAAGTTTTTCAGCCGCGAAGTTATCAATATCGCCCGATATTTCGGCGATCACCTCACTATCCTTTTGTTTGATGACTACGTCCATGCTATTCCTCACCGGGAGACTTGTATTGGGGGAGTCTTATCGAGCAAAGTGTCCAACAGCAGATCGAGAACCCCCTCGAGTTCCTCATTCGTAATGCGCGACCCGGCCAAGATCATGGTCGTGCTGTTGATGACCAAGCTGATGAAGATCCGGGCATATACCTCGGGTTCATATTTCAGGACGATCTGGCCGTCCTTGGCCGCACGCTTGATATCCTTGGTAATATAGGACATGAGCACCTTGTCGAACTGGGCGACGTAACTGCTGATCTTGGGGTCGTTGACCGTGGAAGCGATGACCCAGAGCTTGGCCATATAGGTATGGCTCTTCTCGTACAGGAGGTTGTTGAGCTGCATCAGGGTCTGGCGGTAGTGGGTATAAAAGTCGCCCTGTGTGGTCCAGAGGCGGGTGAAGATTTCCATGATGAAATTGAAGCTGTCTTCGAGTACAGCCATGAACAGCTCCATCTTGCTCTTGAAATGCATGTAGATCGTCGGTTCGGTGATGCCGGCCGCAGCGGCGATCTTGGCCGTGGTGGCATTCTCATAACTCTCCTCGGCGAAGATGCGTTGGGCGGTTTCAAGGATCTGGCGCCGGCGATCCGAAGCTCGCATGCGCTTGCCTTTGGGTGCCGGTTCACGCACGGTGTTTTTTTCCTGTATAGTCTCAAGCCTTTTGCTCATAGCAATGTCTCATGTCCACGATAACCATTATAAGATCTTGTTCCCTAGCATAGATGCACCCGGTATGGCAACGTGTTGTTCAGATCCCGAAGGATTTATATTAACATCCACTAATAATAGTATTGACTATGTTAAATGCTCTGTGGTAGGGTTGCTCAGGCTTGCAAGGAATGGGAACCATGCGGTAGCCTTTTGATTCCAATACGGTTTTTTCCCGAAGTGATGGGAATGCCATGTATATGATGAGGTGGCTTATTGCCCTTTGCGGGGAATGGCGGCCGGAATCTTAGGGGCACTCATGAGCGAACCATTACGCAGGTAATTCATGCTGTAGAGGAGGTAGTATGAACAGGGTGAGGGTGCTCCTGGCGGCACTTGTTTTCGTGGGGCTGATGTCCCATGCTGTTTGGGCAGACGTCGTTCCGGGTGATGTGATCAATTCCGGCAATTACCAGAAGATCGAGGGTTTGGTGCCGGATTATGTCCTGGACTGGGTCAAAAAGGGCGATCTGACCATGAAGATCGGCAAGCTTAATGTCAATCCTCGCGATTTCTGGCCGCAGGTGGTCAAAGACAACTGGCAGTCCAATATCGGTAAATATAAGATTTCCGACAATCACACCATCGTGGATGCCGCCACCGGCAAACCTGCGCAGGGCATCAAAGGCCTGCCGTTCCCTGAGCCTGACACCAAAGACCCCAAGGTAGGGGTCATGCTGATGTGGAACCAGAAGTTCCTGGAATACTATATCAAGGGCCCCACGCAGTACACCCTGAACTGGTATTCCATTGGGCGCCGGGGATTGGAAAAGAACTTCCTTCTGGACAGCTATATGATGCAGGCCGATCCTGGTTCACAGTATGATTTCCTGGAGCTCTCGGTCTTCAAGTCGCCCATGAGCGTTGCCGGCGTCGGTACGTTGGCGTTCTACTGTCTCGATACGACCAAGGAAGGTCTCCGTTTTGCCTACACCCCCGAGCTGCGTAAAATCCGGCGCATGGCCGTGCGCATGGCCGGTTCCGACACGGTGATGGGTTTTGATTCAGCCCCGGATGACTTCTGGTCAGGCGGCGAGCGTGACGCCCTGAATATGTCCAATTATCGTTTCATCGAGGAAAAGGAAGCTCTGGTGCCGTATGTGTGCGCCGATCCCGAGAAGCTCGTGCGCGCCTCAAATGGCGCCTTGCAGGGCGGTTATTCAGTATCCGGACGCAAACTGACCATGGGCTACGAAGACAAGAACTGGAAAGGGGCGCCCTGGCACCTGAGCAATATTATCTGGATAAAGTCGAGGGTGTACGTGATCGAATCCAAAGACAAGAGCCCCAACTACAACTACGGCACCGTCCAGGGTTGGGTCGAGAAGGGCACCTTCGTGCCCAGCTACAAGCGCAACACGGACGTAAATGGCAAATACTGGAAGGGCAACTACTATTGCGGTGTGCCCATGCAGTCCACGGACGGCAAGTTCAAGATCATCTACAAGTTCGGCAATGTCATGGTGGATTCCCGCCGCGATCATGGTTCGGCCTATTGCGATATCTTCCGCGAGGGCGGGCTGTGCTACTTTGAATATAATTCCATCAACAAGAGCCTGTTTACCAGAGCGGGGTTTGAAAAGTTCGCCAAATAGAAGATTGAGTGGTTATTGATTGATCCGTAAGGGGAGTTCGTTTGCGGACTCCCCTTACGGGAGAAGCCGTCCGGATTGGATTTTTCTCTTGTCCCATTGGTTCAAGGGGTATCCGCTTCTCCCTTAATATGATGTATTTTCCGGATAGCTGGATAGCTGTGTAGTAACGCTTAAGGAATCGGTGAGGAGGTGTTGTATGGGGAAGATGAGGATAGCAGCGACCGTCCTGATGGTGGTTCTGCAAGTCGTCATGTTCGGGCTGCAGACGGACGTGTACGCCGCGAATACCTTTGGGGTCGACCTGTTCGCGGCCGCGGTGACAAATGATACTACGTTCATCGTCGTAGGTGATCGCGGCAAGATATTTATCTCGCAGAACGCCGGCGCAACCTTTGTCCCGGTTGAAAGTAAAACCAGGGCCTCCCTGGCCGCGGTGTGTTTCTCGAGCGCGTCGCAGGGGTGGATCGTCGGACAGGGCGGGGTGGTGCTGTATTCCGCCGACGGCGGCAAAACCTGGAATGCCCAGAATTCCGGCGTCACAAACTATCTCATGGATGTCGATTTCGCGGACGATCTGCATGGCTGCGCCGTTGGCGCCAATTCCACGGTAATCGTCACCTCGGACGGCGGCAAGACCTGGACGCCCTCATCCTTCACCCTCGCCAAGGATGTCGGCGGCGAGTACAACCTCTTCGCGGTCAAGTTGCTGGGAGAACAGAGCCTGTGCATGACCGGCGACATGGGACGGATATTCCTCTCTAAGGATTTCGGCAAGTCCTGGAGCGAAGCCCAGACCCCCCTGTATGACAAGGCCACCGGTGAAGGCCGTACCTTGTATGCGATTGACGCACAGGTCGGCACGCTCTTGGCCATCGGAATCGATGGCACCCTGGTCACCTCGAAGGACGCCGGAAAAACCTGGACCGAGGCGGAATCAGGCAGCAAGGAGCCGGAATATTTCGGCCTGGCCCTGACGCCGTCATTCGGCCTGGCCGTCGGATCGGGGGGCAATGTCATGAAGAGCGAAGACGGCGGCGTCTCGTGGCAGGCAGTGAACGTGCCTGAAAAGATCTACCGGGCATGGCTGTGCGGGGTGGCATTGAAACAACTGCCCACGGGCGGCGTAGTCGGTCTGGTCGTGGGCCAGTACGGAACGCTCGGCATCGTCAGAAATGCCACGCTGACGTGGCGCTAGGATCAGGCAAGGGGAGGTTGTCATGAATATGGATATGGAAACGAAGGCGGGCATTGATGTCAGGCTCGTGCTGCGCCACCGCGTACTGGCCTTGATCTTGATCCTGGCCTTAACCGCCGTCGCGGGGTTTGGTTTGAAGAATCTGAAGATGGCCGCCGATCCCCTGGCTTCTTTGTATGCCCAGGGACACCCATATGCGGCTACGCTCAAAGCCATCAAGGACTTTACCCCTGAAGCTCGCATGCTGGTCTGCATCGTGGATGTAAAACATGGTGACATCTACAATACCAATACGCTCAAGAAGATAGACGACATCACGAAAGGCCTGGTGGATAACGAATGCCTGAATCCCGGCGGTATCGTATCACTGACCAAGGGCATGATGCACTATTACAACAGCACCCAGGGTCTGAACATCGAATCGGTCCTGGGCACGCAGTGGCCTGAGACGCCCGAGCAATTCGCGGACTTGAAACGCCGTGTGGCCACCAACCCCATGGGAACTGGCAAATATGTGGCCTATGACGGGTCAGCGGTCATGATCACGGCCAAACTTGCGGACATTAACCAGATCTCCCAGCAGGCCTATGATGAACTGCCGGAAAAATCCCGTCCGCCATTTGAGAAATTCAAGGCCGCCCAGAGCGCCAAGTTCAACGCCAAACTGGTCAAGGCCCTAGAAGCCTTGAAGGCCAAGGAAGACGACGCCAACCATACGCTGTATTTCATGGGCCAGGAGGTGCTGACGTACCAGATGACCCAGATGGGGCAAACGCATATCGGCGCAGCGGCCGGGATCATGTGCGCCATCCTGATTGTCGGATTCTTTTTCCTCTTCCGTTCTTTGGCCGGCGTGATCACGCCGCTGATCGCCATGGGTATAGCCGTGGTATGGTCTTTGGGCCTCTATGGATGGACCGGCATGGAACTAAATCCGCTCATGGTGCTCTTTCCCCTGATCTTGGGGCTTTTGGCCGTGGCGCTTTGCGTCCCGTTGCTGCTCGCATACCACCGGGCCAAACAGGCTGAAAACGACAAGGAAAAGAATATTATGGAGGCTTTCAGCCGCGTTGCGACGCGCAGGGTCATCCTGTGCGCCGCTCTCGTCATGGCAGGCATGTGCGTCGCCCCCGTGGCGGTGATGAAGTCCTTGGGCCTCTTGGGTATCTTCTGGGCCGTGGGCGCCTATGTGGCCGTGCTGCTCTTGACACCGCTCCTGCTGGTCTTTTTGCCGGCCCCTTCCAAGGCCGTTACCGTTTCGGGCATGGAATCGGCCGTGACGGATAAGGCCGCCGGGGCATGGAAAATAGCTGTTCTGGGCCTGGGCATCGTGGTGCTGGTGGCGGGCTCTTTTGCATATACCCGCCTGGGGATCGGCGGCAATGTTCCTGGCACCGACTATATCCGCGACTCACATCCCTGGAACCAGTGCTTCAACCTGCTGGCAAAGAAGTTCATGGGGCCCCAGCAGCTTTTGGTATATGTCAAGGCCGATAAACCCGGCGGACTGGTCGAACCCGAGGCGATGAACGCCATCGGCGATTTTTCAAGTTACCTGGTCAATGAATGCGGCGCGCGGGAGAGCATCGCCTATGACATGATGATCAGGATGTGCCGTTGGACCCTCATGGATGGCAATCCCAAGTGGATGACCCTGCCCTTGACCAGGCAGGAGATCGAAGGCCTGGCGGGCACGGTCTATGAGCAGGGCGGGGTAGAGGACTTCATCGATCCTACCTTTACCCAGGGCACGATATCGCCCTTCTTCCCCAACCGTGACAGCCAGAGCATCGACGGCTATGCGACCAAGATGCAGGCCTATATCGATCAGCATCCCGTCAAAGGTATCACCTTCGCGCTGGGCGGCGGCCTCTTGGGCATGACCAAGCCCCAGAACGACGCCACGCGGTTGTCTTATCTCCGGGTGGTAGGTACGGCCTTGCTCATCGTGCTGGTTTTGGGTGCTCTGGTATGGCGTTCGCCTTTGCATGGCCTGGGCCTTGCCCTGGCGATCGGCGCCGCTCAAGCCGCGCTCTGGATCGTTATGTTCGCCTTAGGGATGCCAATAAGCCTGGCGGTGGTCAGTGTGGCCGCCGCGGCGATCGCCTTCGGATTCATCTGCGGCGCGCAGATATCGACCGGAGTTTCCGGCGGCGCGTTGGCCATGGGGATAATCGTGTTTGTGGCCAGTTTGCCGTTCTTCTTCATCGGCATGAAATTCCAGGCCGTCATGATGTTTATGTTCGGGCTTATGGCCGCGCTGCAAACGATTGCGGGACTCATGATCATCCCGGCGATTACGAGCGGGAAGAAACCATAACGGCGAATGGACGCATGAAAACGGTAAAGAAAGGTGATCATGCCGGTATCGGCGGCGTCCATATGCACGGTGGTTTGAATCGTGCGGATGATCCGCCCCGGCAGGCTTAACTATATACGCATACATACGAGGAGGAATCTAGAATGGGAACAAAGAAGCGCATATTCATCACCGGGGTGACCGGCTCCATGGGTGGAGCGGGCTTGAAGGAGCTTGTCAAGCACCTCGACAAGTTCGACATCACCTGCCTGGTACTGCCGACCAAAAAGGACAAGAAAAAGATCATGCCGTATTTCGGAATGGCCGGAGTACGCATCGTATTCGGCGATTTAATCAACTATGACGATGTGCTCACGTGCGTGAACGGCGCGGACTATGTGCTGCATATCGCGGCCGTGATCCCGCCCAAGGCCGATCACGATCCGGATTATGCCTACCGGGTCAATGTGGGAGGCACCGCCAACATCATCAAGGCCATCAAGGCCCAAAGCAACCCCGACAAGGTCAAGCTTCTCTATGTCGGTTCGGTGGCCGAGACCGGCGATCGCCTGCCGCCCCTGCATGTGGGGCGCACCGGCGACCCCATCTTTCCCAGCGTTTACGACGCCTACGGTCTGTCCAAGATCGGCGCCGAAAGGCTGGTGATCGAGTCGGGCTTAAAACATTGGGTCTCTTTCCGACAGACCTATATCGCCATTCCGGATGCCATGAGCCTGATGGACGGCATCATGTACCATCAGCCTATTCAGACCTGCATCGAATTCTGTCCGCCCAAGAACGCGGGTGTGCTCTTGGAGAAGCTCTGCCTGGACGGCCTGCCGGAAGACTTCTGGCGCCGCATCTACAACATCGGCGGCGGTCCATCCTGCCGTATCGTTTTCACCGAGTACATGGGGCGCATGATGCAACTCCTGGGTATGGGCGACTACACCCGCATCATGGACCGCAACTGGTTCGCACTCAGGAATTTCCATTGTCAGTGGTACGAGGACTCGCACGTGCTCAACGACTACCTGCCGTTCTGGGTCGAGACCGCCGAGGACTACTACCGCCAGGTCAAGGAGCTCGCCCCCTGGTATGTCAAGATGGGCGGTTTGCCCATCATCAGGGACATGATCCCCATGCCTTTAGTCAAGATCTTCGTCATGGGCATGATGGCCAGCCGCAAAGGCGACGGCACCAGGTTCTGGATCAAGAACAATGTCCAGGACCGCATCAAAGCCTTCTATGGGTCCAGGAAAGCCTATGAGAGCATCCCACCCTGGGGTGTGGACATGCCGCCCATGCCCACGGCCGACAACTATGTGAGGCTGTCGCACGGCTATGACGAGAGCAAGCCCAAGAGCGAGCTGGGCATCAAGGATATGCAGCAGGCCGCCCAATACCGCGGCGGCGAGTGCTTGAGCAAGTCCATGACCAAGGGCGACCTCACCACCAAACTCAAATGGCGCTGCGCCTTCGGGCATGAGTTCGAGGCCAGCCCGACCCTGGTTCTGCTGGGCGGCTACTGGTGCCCGGAGTGCGAGGCCCCGGGCTGGAACTACGACGAGATCGCCAGGAAAAACCCATTCTTTGCCCAGGTTTGGTACAATACCCACACCAAGGACGAGAAGAGCTTTTATCCCTCGGACTGCGTCTATGACTGCGTTGGCAATGACAAGGAGAAGAAGATCTTCAAGCAGAAGAAGATCGCCGGGAAGTGCTTCAGCGAAAGCTTGTTCGGCGGTTAGGATGCGCAACATGGATGAGGCTGACAACCAGACGAGGTCTCATCCAGGGCCGGGGCCGTGCTGCGAGCCCCGGCAGGGATGGCTGGCGCTTTCAAACGCCCTCCGTCCTTGAACTTTTTTAGGAAACTAAGGAAGGTTATCCTTTGAGGAGGTTAGGGGAATGAAGATCAAGAAGCAAGGCATCATCATGATAGTGGCCGCGGTCATCACGGGTTTTCCCAGCGTGGCCTTGGCAATCTTGAGCGACCAGGCCGAAGGTAAGTGGAGCTTAAACGGCCAGTTTAAGACCCAGGCCACGATACGGACCGAGGACGCGCCACCCAACACGCCCATCCCGTATGAAAAAGGCAACATGACCAGCCAGCGCAATCTTTTGATACTGGAATGGAAACATGACCTGGGCGAACCCTTTTTCGGGATCAAAACCGAATACAACATCAAAGGACGGGCCTACTACGACGGGGCCTGGGACTACGGGCCAAAGCAGATGAGCGACGATGACTATCGCCAGGGCTATGTGCTGAATAACCGCGCGCTGGTCGATGACCGGGAGGAGATCGACAAGCATAAGTGGAAGGCCGAAATCTTTAATGCCTATGTCGATATGTCCAAAGGACCGCTCTTTACCCGCATCGGGCGCCAGGTCCTTTCATGGGGCGAGATGAGCACCATCCGCATCTTAGACGGCTGCAACCCCATGGACACCTCGTCGCTGGCGGTCGATATGCAGGAGCGCCTGATCCCCCTGTGGATGGTGCGCGCCAATCTGGCCCTGGACGGCGTGGGACCGTTTGAGTCCGTTTCCATCGGCGGATATTACGTACCGGGCAAGATCGACAACACCTATGAAGAGACCATGATCGACGGGTCGCCCATCATCCCGCCCATCGGCCGTGACACCGAGGCCGAGCTCTCTCTTCCCTTCTCCATGTCCACCATCAAGCAGTTCATCCAACAAACGGATAGCGATATCGACAAGGACCGCTTCGGCGTCAAACTGGGCGTCATGTACAAGGGAGTGGACTTGAATCTCGCTTATTACCGCATGTATTCCGAACGGCCGGTACCACAATTACAAGAGCAATATATTCAGCCTATGGTGGTCAATCCGCTGAATATCAATATACACAACCCCATGTCCACAGTCCTCGGATCCCAGTTTCTGGTCGTGGAAAAAACCCACGATACCGTGGACGTGTTCGGCGGTAGCTTGAACAAAAATATCGATGCCATCAACACCGTGTTGCGCGCCGAGGGGGCCTATTTCAAGGATGTGCCCATGCAGTCGCCGGGAACCTTGATGGATGTGGTCAGTGCCCTCGAACCCCATGTAACCATAACGAACTTGAACCAGACACTCGATCAACTCCTTGGGATCTTCCCCTTGGGGCCGATAGCAACCCAGACGTTTCCTTACGTGGTGGGCGAAATCCCCAAGTATGACTTGATCAAGTATGGTATCGGTTTGGACAAGTGGATTAGTATCCCGTTCCTGAGCAAGAACGACTTCCTCTTCACCGTCGAGTATGTGGGCACCAAGATACAGGATTACCAGAAGAAAGCCATTATCAATCCCTGGTATGAGCCGTGGGACAAGGACAAAGACGGCAACTGGGATCCAACCTATGTGTCGGAATTCAACAACACCTTTATCCTGGTCAGCCGCGGCAATTACTTAAACGGCAATTTGAATCCACAGTGCGTCGTGATGTACGAAGTGGAACCAAAGGCCCTGGTGCTGATTCCGTCGCTCAAATATGCCTATAATAAATTTAACTTCGATCTCTCTTATTTTATGACCGAGGCCAAGGACGCCGAAGATCTGGGCATGCTCGACAAATACGACGAGCTGTCCTTCAGCGTCACCTACAGCTTCTAGAGAATCCGAGATCCGTGTGGGAAAGGAGAACCCAATGAAAAACGATATCATGAAGACGAGATGGATCTTGATCGGATGCCTAATGGCAGCCTTTATCTTGTCTGGTTGTGGATTTTTTGCGCAGGACGAGGACGAGGAGTCGAGCGTAGCGCAGCTTGAGGAGGTGTACGATGTGGGAAGCCCGGTTCCGGCGGTGGGATTTGATCAGTCGCAGACGATCACGCTGTCGGTGCTCAAGGGTGAAGGGGACGATGCCGCGTTCGTGCAGGTAGCGGACGGGGACTACCTGGAGCCGGGGCGGTATACGATGGGGGTGACGGTGACGCCGCGCACGGTCAAGGGCGAGAAGAAGGCCGAGCGGGTTTTTCTGGGAGACGGGGGCTGGGACTACAATGTCGAGGCCGTCTACGACCAGGACAAGAAGATGTACGTGGCCCAGTTCAAGCTGATTGACGCGAACTATTTTTTGATCACGCCGATATTGGTGCAGGTGGTTTATTCGGACGGCAAGGCCTCGAAGGCCAAGTTTTTGGTGACCACGGCCAAGGATCTGGGGGCGCCTGCGGGTAGCCTGGTGGAGCGCGGGATGAGCGTGAGCGTGTCCAAGGCTTTTTTGGGGACCATGCCGGATATCGTGAATCCAATCATTGCCGAGCAGATGGGCTCGAGCGCGATCAAGATCAACAACATCACGCCGGCGGACAACGGCACCGGCAAGGATAAGGAAGGGGTCGTGAACATAGATGTGGCGGGGATCAAGTGCGACATCATTCTGAATGACCGGAAGGAGAGCTCGAGCGGGGTGACGCGCGGGCTGTATATCGGCATAGAGGATGTGAGCGGCGGCACGATGAGCAATGGACTGGAGGTAATCACGGGGGTGTTTGCGAACCTGTTTCTTAGAGGTTTGAGTCTTTCGGGCATCCCGACCATGGCGCTGGGCTTGGGTCTGGGGGACATGGTGGAGGGCATGATGAGCTCCTCGGAGGAGCTGAGCATTCCTGGGTTGAGCCTGCCGCCGGTGGATCTGGGGTTAAGCCTGGATTCGACGCTGTATCTGAACCTCAAGGGGTATCCGGGCGAGACGACGAGCGCGTTTGCGGTGCTGGGCGGGGCGTTGTATGTGCCGGACAACGCGGATGTGAGCAAGGATGACAACGGGTATTACGTATGGCCCGCGGTGAGCGACGACCCGTACGACACCATGATGGACGTGAGCATGGGAGCGATCAAGACGAGCGCCACGGACATAGGGGTGGGGATATCGCAGTACAACATCAACCAGATGCTTGAGGGTCTGATGAAGAACCTGAAGGTGACGGTGAAGGACATCAACAAGATGGCGGCGTTGTTTGGGCCGAAGGTAAGCGGGGATAAGGTTGATCTTGAGGTGACGATCAACCCGAAAGGGATAGCGGTGGACTTTACGACGCGCCGGATCGTGGCGAACGACGTGAAGCTGTTGCTGGTGGAGAGCGGCGAGGTGAACGGCCAGGTGGCGGAGCTGTCGCTGGACCTGAGCATGGAGTTTGACGTGGTGTTCCGAAATGAGGACGGGAAGCTGATCATGGTTTTAAGCGTGACGCCCATGGAGGACCGCTGCCACATGCACGTGATGAAGGACGAGACGGGTCTGGATGCCTTGGACCATGGGAAGTTCGTGCCGATTATTTTCCAGTACCTGGCGGGCGGGCAGAGCACGCTGACGATTCCCTTACCGCTGTCTGACTTTGGGATCATGCCGCGCGGCGGAGTGACCCCGGGCACGCTGACCACGGACGAGTTCGGCAACTGCTTCCTGTCCATGGCCACCTCCGGCATCGACATGGACAAGATCTCGGCCCTGACCTCGGGCAGCGGCG
>Ga0068711_1000260_pt1 | contig 54570 bp, 50 predicted proteins | sample MTBAKMMethaMetaG_FD_62224 | JGI IMG/M metagenome (GOLD analysis project Ga0068711, IMG submission 62224) | Enrichment culture microbial communities from Arthur Kill intertidal strait, New Jersey, USA, that are MTBE-degrading - MTBE-AKM (Arthur... | ecosystem: Environmental > Aquatic > Marine >...
GGCGGCCCTCGGTGCGGCCATGCGTAAACTCGTTCACTTGTGCTTCGGGGTGCTCAAGCAGCAGACCACTTACCAGTCCAATTGGGCTGGTGGCTGTTGACAGACGAGACGGTATCTACAGATTTTGGATCAGAAGGCGGCGGCTTCCACTTCCAGGTAGGCGCGGTTGATGTTGGCGCCCATGGTGGAGTCGTATTCCTTGAGTTTTTTCCACGCCTTCAGGTCCAGGGTGGGGCGGATTTCAGCGTCGGTGAGGCCTTTCTTGTAGCCGGCTTCGATTCCGGCGTAGAAGCCGGCGAGGAGCGCGTGGAGTTTTTTCACGTCGGCCCGGGTCATGAGGGGGCCGTGGCCGGGGATGATGGTTTTGGCGTCTATCTGCTGGGTTTCTTCCAGGGTGACGACCCAGTTCTTGAGGTTGCCGTCCCGCAGGTTGGGGGTGAGGGTGTTGACCAGGATGTCGCCGCCGATGAGCACCTTGTCGTCGGGCAGGTAGACCATCATGTCGCCCACGGTGTGGGAGCCCTTGGGCACCCACAGCAGCAACTTCACCCCTTGCAGGGTGCTGTCGTTGCGGGACAGGTCGGGGTAGGTGACGCTGGCGGGGACAGGCTTGGTGTTGGGGAGTTTGCGGCCGATCATGGATTCCATGATGCCGATCCATTCCTCGCCGGTCTTTTCCACCATGGCCTTGCATTGGGCGGAGCTGATGACCTGGGCGCCGGGGAAGGCGATGTTGCCCAGGGTGTGGTCGCCGTGGTGGTGGGTGTTGATGATGTGGGTGACCGGCTTGGGGGTGAGCTTGGCGATGGTTTTGGCCAGGTGCTTGCCCACTTCGTCGGTGGCGCCGCTATCCACCAGGATGACGCCCTGGTCGCCGACGATGACGGTGCTGTTGACCATGTAGCCCTGGTTGTGGGCGTTGGGCAGGGAAACGGGGCCGAGGAGGGCGTAGACCCGTTCGCTGATTTTCACCACCTTGGGCTCGGGCAGCTTGCCGGCGGCGAAAAGGACGGGGGAGAGCAGCAGCAGGGTCAGGAACAGCAGGGGTTTTTTCATGGCGTCCTCCTTGATGAATTGGAGGCCATGCTACACCGGGATTTTGGAAATTACATTGGCACGAAAGGACTACCCAACCGCACCCTTTCACCCCATCTGGTCCTTCCCCTCCAAGCGGGAGGGGGTATTTCGCTGTTTAATTGTCGCTGGACGAGCGGGGCTGGAGTTGGAGGCCGGCCTGGACCAGGTCGGCCAGGGTGCGGACCCGCAGCTTTTTCATGATGCGGGAGCGATGGACTTCCACCGTGCGGCTGCTGATGTCCAGCGCGGTGGCGATGTTCTTGTTGGACATGCCGGTCACCACCAAGTCCATGATCTCCCGTTCCCGGGGCGTGAGGGCGTCGTAGCGGGCCTTGAGGCTGTCCAGCCCGGCCATTTCATGGCGGTTGCGGGCGTCGGCGTCCAGGGCCTGCTGGATGCGGTCCAGCAGCTCGTTGTCGTTAAAGGGTTTCTGAATGAAGTCCAGGGCGCCGTGCTTGATGGCGCGCACGGCCATGGGAACATCCCCGTGGCCGGTGATGATGATGGTGGGGGGTGTCAGGGGATAGTCGGCGAGCCGGTCCAGCAGTTCCATTCCGCTCATGCCGGGCATACGCACGTCCAGGACCAGGCAGCCGGCTTCGTCGGGGTCGAAGGCGTCGAGGTATTCCAGGGCGGAGGCGAAGGTACGCACCCTGAGGTTGATGGATTCGATCAGCCAGCGCAGGGAACTGCGCATGGCGTCATCGTCGTCCACTACGAATACGGTCGCCTGGTTTGCCGCTGTCATGTCCGCTCCCTTTGATTTTTATTCGTCTTCCAGGGGGAGGGTGAAATGGAACGTGGTGCCCCCCTGGGGATTGGAGGTGGCCCACAGGCGCCCCCCTTGTGCCTCAATGATACTATGGCTGATGGACAGTCCCAAGCCCATGCCTTCCTGCTTGGTGGTGAAGAAGGGCTGGAAAATTTCGGTCAGCTGGGATTCGGGGATGCCCGGTCCCGTATCGGCAATGTCCACTTGCAGCATGCCGTCCACCGACTCTGCCAGGATGGCGATGCGCTTGGTCTCCGACGCCTGCATGGCCTCGATGGCGTTCTTGATCAGGTTGACCATCACCTGCTCCAATTCCACCTTGTCCGCCACCACCTTGAAGCTGCCCTCCTCGGGGAAGGAGGTGACCACGGATACGCGGTTTTTCTTCAGTTCCTGCTCCAGCAGAATGAGCACTTCCCGGCTGACCTGGCGAAGGTCCAGCAGGCACCGTACCGGTTCCCGCTTGCGGGCGAATTCCTTGATGTGGCTGATGATGTCGGCGGCGCGCTCGGTTTGGGTGCTGGCCAGGCGCAGGACGTCGAGGAGCGTTTCCTGGTCCAGTTCCTGGGCCTGGAGGCGGCGGATGCAGCCCCGCAGATAGTTCTGGGTGGCGGAAAGGGGCTGGCTCAGTTCGTGGGCCAGGCCGGAGGCCATCTCGCCGACAATATTGAGCCGGGCGGCGTGTTCCAGTTCCCGCTGGTGGCGGGCCTGGAGGTTTTCCAACTGCTTGCGTTCGGTGATGTCCTGGATGGTACCGATCATGTTTGCGGGATTTTCGGCCCCATCCGGCAGCACTTCCCCCATGACATGGACGAAACGGGTCTCCCCCGAGGGGCGAATGACACGGAATTCCAGGTTGTAGGGGGCATCTCCCGCCAAGGCGCCTTGGCGGGCCTCGTAAACGGCATTTCGGTCTTGGGGGTGAATGGTGTCAAGGACGGCTTCATCGTCCAGCAGCCGTTCCTCGGCCAGCCCTTCGGGAACGGGCAGGCCGACGATGCGGTAGATCTCTTCCGACCAGCGTGTCTGTCCTTTTTTCGCGAGCCACTCCCAGTTGCCGACGTGGGCGATCTCCTGGGCCTTGTTGAGGTTGGTACGGCTTTCCCGCAGGGCGGCTTCGGTTTCCTTGAGGCCGGTGATGTCGGTGGCGATTTCCAGCCGCACCCAGCGGCCGTCGATCCAGCGGATGGCGCGGTCGTGGATGTGGTACCAGCGGTCGTTGGCGGTGTTTTTGAGTTCCCATACCACGCTTTCCGCGGGCGTGCCGTCCGGCCCCATGAGCTGGGCGTTGGTGCAGAAGGAGCAGGGGCCGGCCTGGTTCGATTGCAGGGTTTGCCAGCAGATTTTCCCGGTGAGGGGCTCGCCGCCGAAGACCTCGGTGGTGTATTTGTTGGCGAACAGCAGTTCGTGGCTTTCCAGGTCGGCCACGTAGACCACCGCTTCCATGCTGTCCATCACGGTAACGAACATTTCGTGGGAGGCGCGCATGGATTCCTCCGCCTGCTTGCGCTCGGAGATGTCCTGAACCGTGCCGATCATGCGCACCGCCTTGCCTTCCGCTCCGAACAGGATTTCCGCCTGCTCGTGGACGTGGCGCACGGTGCCGTCCGGCAGGATGATGCGGTGGTCCAGGTTGTAGGGCGCAAGCCCCTGGAGGGAACGCTTGACGCCCGCCTTAACCTTTTCCACGTCGTCCGGGTGGACGGTGGCGAGGAAGGCTTCGTAGGTGGCGCCAAATTGCCGGGGATCGAGACCGAAGATGCGGTAGATTTCCTCCGACCAGCGCAGCTCGTTGGCGGCGATGTCCCAGTCCCAGTTGCCCAGGTGGGCGATCTGCTGGGCCCGGGCCAGGCTGGCTTCGCTGTCCCGTAGGGCGCGCTCGGCCGACAGCCGTTCGGTGATGTCCCGCACCAGGGTAATCACGTGGGGCTTGCCGCCGATCACGGTCAGGCCGCTGCGCGCTTCCAGCGGATAGGTGCTGCCATCCTTGCGGCGGTGGGTGCCGTAGAAGGTCCGGGCTTCCCCCGGACGCATCTGCCGGAAGGCGGTGCGGAGCTGCTCGCGGGGAATGTCCAGTTCCACGTCCCCCACGTTCATTCCCTGCAACTCTTCCCGGCTGTAGCCCAAATCCAGGCAGGCCTGCTGGTTTACGTCGAGAAAGCTCCCGTCCAGGTCCATCACGTAGATGCCGTCGGAAGCCTGGTCGATGAGCTGGCGGAAGCGGGCCTGGCTTTCCCTCAGGGCTTCCTCCGCCTGTTTGCGCACGGTGATGTCGTTGAGGATGGCCACGTAGTGGGTGGCGTGCTGGTGCTTGTCGCGAATCAGGCCCACCAGCAGGTAGGCCGGGAAGGTTTCCCCGTTTTGGCGGCGGCAGTGGATTTCCCCCTCCCATTCGCCTTGCTGCGCCAGTTCGTGGGAAACCCGCTTCCAGAAGGGGTTGTCGGGATGATCCTCCTCCAGTTCGGAGAAGAACAGTTCTTTTTTCTGGTACAGCAGTTCCTGCTCGGTGAAACCGGTGAGGTTGAGGAGGGTGGGGTTGAGGGCCAGCATCCGGCCTTCCGTGTCGGTAATGAAAATGGCTGCGGCGCGGGAATCCATCACTTTGGCGGCAAGGCGGGTGGCTTCGTCCACCAGCTTCTGGCTGGCTTTCGACTGGGCGCGGTGCCACAGGGCTACGCCGAGGAAGCCGATGAACAGGGCGTAGAACGGGCTGTTGGTGGCGGCGCGGGATTTCCAGGTGGAGAGGGAGGCGTTGTCCAGAAAGGAAACGATTTTCCAGCTGACTTCCTGCCCTCCCCTGGCCGGGTCGTTCTGGTGTGGGCGCTGCCGGGCGAGGGGATGAAGTGTGGTAAAGAGGTAGATGCCGCCGTCGGAACGGATGCGGCCGGAGGCGGAGCCTTGCATCGCCTTCCACACGTCGGCGTGGCTGGTGGCAAAACTGTGACCCTCCTGGAACATGTTTCCCCACTCGCTGCCGAGCTGGGTCTGGTCATAGAGCCATTGGCCGCTGTCGTTGAGTACCGATATGTGGCCCAGGGCACCGGTGAACAGGCTGTCCAACTGCATGGTGAGGGTGGCGATGGGGTAGCTGATCAGCAGGGCGCCGCGGCTGCTTCCCGACGCGCCGTAAATCGGTGTGCCGAACAGCAGGGCCGGCCAGGAACGGAGTTTGGCGCTGCCCCGTTCGATAAAAGGGGTGGAGATATGGAGCGAATTCTTGGGGGCGGCCAGGGTTTGGCGGAAAAAAGCCTGTTCGTGGGGAGAGAGCCGGCTGTCGGAAAAGCCTGCCACGGCGATGCCGGTGGTTCCCTTGACTCTTACCAGGTCCCGCCCTTCGTCGTTGAGGAGGGAAATGTAGTCGTAGTTGCCGATTTCTTCGATGTGGTCGGAAAAGTTCTGGATCAAGGGACTGAGGGCTTCGCCATCGGGATTGGCCACCACGCTTTTCACGTCCTTGCTCCGGGCCAGGATGCGTAGATTGGCCACGGTGTTGTCCATCTCGGCGTTGAGCGTCTGCTCGGCCAGGGCGAGCTTGGTGCGTTCGGTGGCCAGAATGGCTTCCTTGGCCTGGCGGTTGTCGATGTAGTGGTAGGCGGCGACGAGGACGAAAAGGAACAGCGCGGCGGGCAGGAACAGCCGAATGAAATCCTTGGCCACCGAAGGCTTGGCCTTGGCAAGCCACTTTTCGGCCTGGGGGTCGAGGGGAACGGTGGTGGGCGCGCGCATGGCCGCAATCTATCAGAAAAACAGGGCCTTTGGCGTTCCCGTTGGGTTGTTTGGCAGAAAGAAATGACCGCGGTGTCGCCGCGCTGGCGAGGTCGCCTGCGCTATAGCGGACGTGAGGGCCGGGATGCGTCTGCCCGGCTCGCGGGCCTGTTCAGAACAGGCCGGCTACGGCGGTTCCGCGGTGGCTTTTGTCGTCGGCTTTCCGGCCCTCCGGGGAGGCGGGGCCTGTCCACTCGTGCCAGTTAGAGCAGGAAGCGGAGGGGAAGGTCAGTGACATGCAGGACTCGTGCCCTTTCTGGGTGGGCTTGAGATCGTGGCAAATGCCCTCCACGTCCTTCAGGGAATAGATATAGCCGTCGTTTTCGGTCACGCGGACGCCTTGCCAATGGTCGCAGGTACAGCAGCGCTGGTCGCCAATTCGGGTGATGAACATGGTCGCCTCCTCATGAATGTCATCATCATGAGGGTACTGTAGTGCGCTTGTGTCCTTGCGCCTATTAGGGATTTACCGATCGGTATATCTACGTAGGAGGGCTAAGGGTCAAAGAAAGAGGTCCTTAGCAGGACTCCAGGGTGAGACGGGTCTGCACCAGGTCGGCGATGCTTTTGACGTTGAGTTTTTTCATCACGTTGGCGCGGTGAATGTCCACCGTCTTGGCGCTGATGCCCAGTTCCCGGGCGATGATCTTGCTGGGTTTGCCGGCAGCGACGAATTCCATGATTTCCTGCTCCCGGGGGGTGAGGGTTTTGAAGTGGGCGCGGATGTGGTCCACTTCGGAGCGCTTGCGGCGGTTCTCCTTGTCCAGTTCCAGGGCCTGTTGTACCCGGTCCAGCAGGTCCTGGCCGTTGAAGGGTTTCTGGAGGAAATCCAGGGCGCCGTTCTTGATGGCCCGGACCGCCATGGGCACGTCGCCGTGGCCGGTGATGATGATGACGGGCAGGGTGATGTGGTTGGCCCGGATGCGGTCCAGCAGTTCCATGCCACTCATGCCGGGCATGCGCACATCCAGCAGCAGACAGCCGCCGCGTTCCGGATCGCAGGCTTTGAGGAAGTCATGGCCGTTGGCGTACATTTCCGCCGTCAGATTGACGGAATCCAGCAGCCAAGCCAGGGAATCCCTCAAGGCGGCATCATCATCCACCACAAAAACCGTCTGCGTGTCATTCATGGCTGTTTCCTCCGGGTAGCGTGAAACAGAACGTCGCACCATGGCCGGCGGAGGACTCCGCCCAGATGCGTCCGCCGTAGGATTCGATAATAGTACGACAAATCGTGAGCCCCAGGCCAAGGCCGTCGTTTTTTGTCGTCAGGAAGGGGTTGAAAATGAAGTCCAGATCGGCGTGGGGTATCCCTTTCCCGGTGTCGCTGATCTGCACCAGGATGTCGCTTTCTTTGGTGGGGCGGCTGCTGAGGGTGAGCCGGCGGAGGAAGGTTCCGCGCATGGAGTCGATGGCATTCTTCATCAGGTTGAGCAGTACCTGCTCGATCTCCACCCCGTTGACCACTGCCGGGAAAGGGTCGGGGGCCAGGTCGAAGGCGACTACCACATCGTATTGCCGGATTTCGTATTCCAGGTAGCCTACCGTTTCCTGGAGCAGCCGGTTGATGTCGATGGCGGCGCGCTCGCTGCCCCGCTTGCGGATGGTGCGCTTGATGTGGGAAACGATTTTGCCCGCCCGTTCGGTCTGTCTGTGGGCGAGGCGGAGCCCCTGACGCAGTTTTTCCGGGTCGTAGCCCGCGGTTTCCGTCATGCGCAGGGAGGCATCCAGATAGTTGCTGGCCGCCGCCAGGGGCTGGCTCAATTCGTGGGCAAGGCCGGAGGCCATTTCCTCGGCGATGTTGAAGCGGGAATTCTGCTCCAGCGCCAACTTGCGGGCACAGCGTATGGCCATGGACTCCTTTTGCTCCGTGATGTCGGTGGCGATTTCCATGCGCACGGTGCGGCCGTCCACCCACCGGATGGCGTGGTCCCGAATCTGGAACCAGCGGCCGTTGTCGGCATGCTGGAACTCCCGCAGCATCACCCCCCGGGAGATCAGCAGGTCAGGGCTGTTGCAATTGGGGCAGGGGCCGTCCTGGCTGGGATATAGCTCCCGCCAGCATAGATTTCCCACCAGATCGGACTTGTCCAGGACGCGGCACAGGTGCTGGTTGGCGAACAGAATCTCATGGCTGTGCATGTCGGTCACGTACACCGACGCTTCCATGCTGTCCAGGACCGTGATTAGCATTCCCCGGGACGCTTTCAGGGCTTCCTCCGCCTGCCGGGCTTCCAGCTTGCGCTGGGAGCGCTGCCAGGCGAAAAGGCCCGTGCCGCCGAACATCAGGAAATAGAGAGGCAGGTTCTCCATCAGGCGTTTTCCCCACGCCGGGTTTACCGCGGAGGGGGGGATGAAGGACAGGATTTTCCACTCCGGGCGGTTGTCCAGGCCGTTGGGAGAGCGGTCCGTTACCGCGCCGATGCTGCCATGGAGGAACAGGTTGTGGGCGAGGGCTACCGTGGTGGACAGTAACCAGCCGCCGCCTTCGTCGATTCTTTCGGCGGGAGCGGCGAGTATCTGCTTCCAGAGGGCGGGATTGGTGCGAGGGAGGCGGGCAGGGTCCTTCGCCGGGGGGGCGCTTCCTCCTACGCCCATCTGGCTGTAAATCTTATCGCCGTTGCCGTTCAGGATGGCGACGTGGCCCGGCGAGGGCCCCAGGACGTCGTCCAGCAGATGCCTCAAATGGGAACCTGAATACACAGCGACCAGAATGCCGGTCTTGGCGTTGCCGTCCGGGTTGAACAGCGGCACGGCAACGTGCAGCGAGGCTGCGCCGGCGGAAGCTTCCGGGCGGAAAGGGGCGAGGTAGACCTGGTTCTTTTCCAATGCGGCGACCTTTCCCTTCAACTGCCGCACCCCGTCCGGCTGAAGGCGGGCGACCCGGCTCGACGAGACATGGGAGAGTTCGTGGCCCTGGAGGTCCAGCAGGAGGATTTCCTCCAGCATGCCCTGCTGTTCCACGTAGGTGGACAACTCCAGGTCCAGGGCCTGCCGGTTGGCCGGCAGGGGGTGGCGCAGGGTTTCCTGGATCGACGGATCCTTGGCCAGGACCGCCATGCGGGCGATGACGTCGTTGAGGTGGAAGCTGATCAGGTTTCCGGCCATGACGAGCTTGGCGTTTTCCTTATCCAGGAGCGCCTCGTATTCCCGGGAGCGGTCCGCCCAATGATGGAGGGTGAGAAAAAACAGCAGCGCCGACGACATCGCCAGGAAAAGCTGGAAGAAATGGGTGCCGCTTCCTCCCTTCCAGTGGAGCGGAAGGGCAAGGATACGCCGGTCGGAGTGGAGATTCATTCTTGATAGTCCCGCGCCAAATCCAATAATGACAATGTTGTAATGGATTTCCCCCGGGTTCAATACATAAAACACCCCATAAGTAAGATTCCCTAGGCACTTAGGTGAAGGTCTGAATGGAATCTCTTGCCGAAGGAACCTAAACTGCGAAACGTCGGGTTACTGCACGGGAACAGCAGAACCCAGGGACCATGAATTGTTGAGGAGACACCGCAAATGAAGACCGAAATGATTCGCCCGGGGAAAAATCCCTCCGTGATGCATGGCCACTCCTTTGAGGAAGTGGAGGAACTGTCGATGCTGCGCTCCGAGGTGGAGATGCTGGCCCAGGAAGATGCGCAGCTGATGAAAATCGCCGGCGCGGCAGCGCTGTTCGTTTCCCACCTGCAGGGTGCGATGTTGCCGGAAGGAGCTCTGGATGCGGCTTCCACCCTGGCGAAGCTGATTAACGAAATTCCTGAGGACACCATGTGCGACGCACTGGAAATGCTCAACCATTAAAGCGCAGGAATCAAGGAGAAATTCGAATGCGGATCCTCGTTGCCGAGAAGGACCAAAATGGCCGTCGACTGCTGGGCCAGATGCTGCGCATGGACGGCCATGAAGTGTACATCGCCGAAGAGGGTGAACAGGCCCTCTCCCTGTTGCAGGAGGTCAAGCCGGATGTGGTGCTGATGAACATGTTCCGGTCGCTTCATTCCGAAAGCCAGCCGGCGGGCCAGATCAGCGTTCATTGCCAGGAAGAGATTTCTCCCGTGGTGTTCATGACTTCCAGCGGCGCATGCGACGTATTGGGGGCATTCATGGGGGTGAGCGACGACAGCGAGACGGCCTTCGATCGTTTGCCGATGAAAGTAAAAATTGGTGCCATGGACCACATTCAGAAGCTTTGTGGCGCCTTGAACCGCTGCAAGCGGATGACCGGCGGTGGAAAAATGCCGGGCCACACGTGGCACGGAATGTTGGATTGCGCTTGAAGGAACGGCGTCCGCACAAGGCGCGTTCCGGCTGGGAGATTGCCATGAAGCTACTTGTCGCGGAAAGCAATGCAGAAAATCGCCATCGCCTGGGCGGGCTGTTGCAGGCCGACGGCCACAGGGTGGTGGAAGTGGACGATGTGGAGCAGGTGCTGCCTACCTTTATGCGGGAAGCCCCTGACATGGTCCTGATCGGATGCGACCTGGGGGATGCGGGAACGGCGTTGGCGCAGCAGATCAAGCATCAGAGCCAGCATCGCTTCGTGCCGGTGGTGTTCACCACCCCTATGACCGATGAGCATGCGTTGGAGGAAATTGCGGCGGAAATCAACCGCAAGCTGTACCGAACCTTGCCCGCGGGACATTTTTGCTCCACCAGCCTGATCGCGGTGGATTTCGAAAAATCGCAGTTGCGTTTTTGGAACGGAGGCTTGCCATGATGCTGTCGTCCGGACACAACGGAAAAGCCGATTTCTATCGGTCCGCAAGACGTCGCGCTTCCTCGGATGACGCCGGCCGTAGGCCCCGACGCTCTCGGCAGAGCCTGGGCGCGGAAGGCTTCGTGGTCACCGATGCCGACGGAGTGGTGCGCTACCTGGACCCTCTGGCGGAAGCCCTGCTCCACGGACGGGCCGACAAGCTGGTGGGCCAGCCCTTCGGCTACCGGACACTGGACGGGGGAGACTGCGAAATAGACCGTCCCGACGGAACGCTGCTTCGCGCCGAAATGCAGGCGGTGGGCACGGATTGGGAAGGGGAAGCGGCCTACCTGATTTCCCTTCATGGCCTCGACGGCCGGAAAGGCTGAACGTATCTGAGTATTCCAAGCTTCGCGTGGGGGGGTACCTTCCTCTTGAAAGGGCAGTTTAGCCAGCTGCCGCCTCCGTTAATGCTCTCCCACTTTTTTATGCCGGGGTGAACGGGTGAACCGTTCGCCCACCCCGAACATCCCCTGAGCGGACTTGCCGGCCTTGTGCCGGCTTCTTTTTTGTGTAGCGCAGGCGAGGTCGCCTGCGCTACGGCGGCAATTTGCGGGGGCTTATAGGGGCCGGCTGATGCGTTTGATGGCCGGGTCTTCCTCGCTGGAGCTGATGTTGAAGCCCAGGTTGGCGCTGAGCTTGAGCATGTTCTTGTTGTTGGCCAGCACTTCTCCTTCCATCAGCTTCAGGCCTCGGGCGCGGGCGGCATAGATGAGGCAGTTCATCAGCTTGGAGCCGATGCCTTTGCCTTGCCATTCGTCGGCCACCACCAGGGCGAATTCGCAGCTCTTGCCGTCGGGGTTGATGGCGTAGCGGCATACCCCCAGTTCCTGTTCCGTGCCGTCCCGTTCGATTACCGCTACAAGGGCCATTTCCCGGTCGTAGTCGATCTGGGTGAAGCGCACCAGCATGGTTTGGGTCAATTCCTGAAGCGTATTCATGAAGCGGAAGAACTTGGATTCCCCGGACAGCCCGCGCACGAATTCCTGTTCGATTTCCGCGTCCTCCGGCCGGATGGGTCGGATGGTGATGTCGGTGCCGTCCGGCAATTGCCAATGGTCGATCAGGTGCACCGGGTAAGGGTAGATCGCCATGTGGGCGTAGCGCTCCTGGGAGGCGGCGACATGATCCACCACCACCCGGGCATCCACAGCCAGGGCGCCGGACTCGTCCACGATCAGGGGGTTGATGTCCATTTCCTTGAGCCAGGGTAGTTCGCACACCATCTCCGATACCCGCAGCAGCACCGATTCCAGCGCGTCCATATTCACTGCCGGCATATGGCGGAAGGCTCCCAGCATTTTGGCCACTCGGGTGCGCTCGATCAGGTTTTTCACCAGGTAGCCGTTGAGGGGGGGCAGAGCCACGGCCCGGTCCCCCATCACTTCCACCGCCGTGCCGCCGGCGCCGAAGGTGATGATGGGGCCGAACACCGGGTCGTTGGTGACGCCGATCATCAGTTCCCGGCCGTTGGGCTTGACGATCATGGGCTCCACCGAAATGCCGTCGATGGTGGCGTTGGGGCGGTGCTTCTTCACCGCCGTCAGAATCTCGTTGTAGCCCGCCCGCACCGCGTGGGCGTTGCCCAGGTTGAGGCGCACCCCGCCGGAATCGGACTTGTGGGTGATGTCCGGGGAGTTGACCTTCAAGGCGGTGGGAAAGCCGAACTGCTCTGCCAGCAGCAGGGCTTCGTTGGGGCTGTGGGCCACCATGGTCTTGGCCACCGGGATGTGGAAGGCGGCGAGCAGGGCCTTGGACTCCATTTCGTTGAGCACTTTGCGCCGCTCCGACAGGGCGGATTCGATCACCATCCGCGCCCCTTCCACGTCGGGCTCGGTCTGGTGGGTGAGGGAGCCCGGTGCCTGCATCAGCAGCTTGCGGTTCTGGTGGTAGGCGGTGATGTAGGAGAAGGCCTCCACCGCCGGCTCCGGGGTGCGGAAGGTGGGGATGCGGGATTTGCCCAGAGTCTGGCGCCCCTTCATGATCTGGGCGTCTCCCATCCAGCAGGTGAGCAGAGGCTTGTTGTATTGGGTGGACACCTCCGTGACCGCTTCCGCCACCTCCAGGGGCCGGGTCATGGCCTGGGGGGTGAGGATCACCAGTACCCCGTCCACGTTGGGGTCTTCCATGCATACCTTGACCGTGTCCCGGTAGCGCTCCGGGGTGGCGTCGCCGATGATGTCCACCGGGTTGCCGTGGGACCAGGTGGAAGGCAGGAAGTCATTCAGCTTGGCGACGGAGGCCGGGGTCAGTTCCGCCAGGGCGATATCCAGGTCCGCCACCCGGTCTGCCGCCATGGCGCCCGGCCCGCCGCCGTTGGTGACGATGGCCAGCCGGTTGCCGGTGGGGCGGAAGGGGGAGGTGAGGGCCTTGGCGGCAGTGAACAACTGGGAAATGGTCATCACCCGCACCACGCCGGCCCGGCGCAGGGCGGCATCGAACACGTCGTCCGCGCCCACCAGGGCGCCGGTGTGGGACACGGCGGCCTGGGAGCCGGCCTTGTGGCGCCCCACCTTGACCACGATCACCGGCTTGATGCGGGCCGCCGCCCGCAGGGCGGAGACGAAGCTGCGGGATTGATGGATGCCTTCGATGTAGAGCAGGATGCTTTCGGTCTGCACGTCGGACACCAGGAAATCGAGGATCTCGCCGAAGTCGATGTCCGCCGAAATGCCCATGGATACGACGCTGGAGAAGCCCACCTCATTGGCGTGGGCCCAGTCCAGGATGGCGGTGCACAGGGCGCCGGACTGGGACACCAGGGCCAGGTTGCCCGGCATGGCGGTGCCCCGGTAGAAAGTGGCGTTGAGTCCCAGGCTGGGGCGCATGATGCCCAGGCAGTTGGGGCCCAGGAGGCGGATGCCGTAGATTTTTGCGGTGTCCACCACCGCCTTTTGCAGCGCGGCCCCTTTGGGGCCGATTTCGCTGAAGCCGGCGGAGAGGATGATGGCCGCCTTCACTCCGTGCTTGCCGCAGCGGTCGATGATGTCCGGGATGGTGGGGGCGGGGGTGGCGATGATCGCCAGTTCGATGGGCTTGTTGATGTCCTCGATGGCGGCGTAGACGGTCTTGTCCCCGATGGTCTGGTACTTCGGGTTGATGCCGTAGACCTCCCCCTGGAAGCCCTCCTGCAGATTCTCGAAGAGGATGGTGCCGACCTTGTCGGGCTGGGTGCTGGCGCCGAAAACGGCGACGGATTTGGGGGAGAAGAGGACATTGAGGTAATGCTGCGCCATACGGATCGGCCTTTCGTCTTGTTATGCGCAAGAAGTCTAGCGCTGGTTTGTTACAGCTATCGTGCGGTCCGTTCGCAATGTCGATCACTCTATCGCGGTGATCTTCGAGGTGGAAATGGGCTGCCCCTGCGGCTAAACTGGGCTGAACCCTCAGTCGATTATAGCCAACAAATAAATGCACACCGCCTTCATTACCCACCCCGACTGCCTCAAGCACGACATGGGCAGCCATCACCCGGAAAGCCCCGCCCGCCTCAAAGCCATCGACGACCGCCTCATCGCCTGCGGCCTGATGGATGTCCTGATGCAGCGGGACGCCCCCCCGGCGACCCGGGAGCAGCTGGAGCGGGTTCACAGCCCGGCTTACGTGGAGCGCATCTTCCAGGCTTCCCCCGAGGAAGGACTGATCCAACTGGACGGGGACACCGCCATGAACCCCTTCACCCTCAGTGCGGCCCTGCGGGCGGCGGGGGCGGTGGTGCTGGGGGTGGACCTGGTGATGCGCCACGACGTGGAGAACGCCTTTTGCAGCATCCGTCCCCCCGGCCACCACGCCGAGCATGCCACCGCCATGGGCTTCTGCATTTTCAACAACGTGGCGGTGGGCGCCGCCCACGCCCTGGCGGCCCACGGCTTGAAGCGGGTGGCCATCGTGGACTTCGACGTGCACCACGGCAACGGCACCGAGGACATCTTCCACGACGATCCCCGGGTGATGCTGTGCTCCACCTTCCAGCATCCCTTCTACCCTTACAAGGGCGCCGATTCCGGCAACGACCACATCATCAACGTGCCCCTGCCGGCCTACAGCAACGGCGAGGTGTTTCGCGCCGCCGTCAGCGAGAAATGGCTGCCTGCCCTGGAGCGCTTCCAGCCCGAGCTGATACTCGTCTCCGCCGGCTTCGACGCCCACCGGGCCGACGACATGGCGATGCTGGGCCTGGTGGAGGACGACTACGTGTGGGTGACGCAGAAGATCAAGAAAGTGGCGGCCCAATACGCCGAAAACCGCATCGTCTCGGTGCTGGAAGGGGGCTACGAGCTGCATGTCCTGGCCGGTTGCGTGGCGGCCCACATCAAGGTGCTGGCGGCTTGAGGTTCCGTTCCAACTGGCGCATAATCCGCCCTTCCCATGGCGGGCCTCCCCGCATTGCAGGGTGGTGAATCTGGTCAGGTCCGGAAGGAAGCAGCCACAGCCATTTTCTGCAAGTGCCGGGGGTTGGGCTCGCCACCCCCTTTCCTTTTCTTCCAGGTCCCGGTTTGGCGGATTCTGGTAGAATTCCAGCCCTATGAGCTATCAAGTCCTTGCGCGCAAATGGCGCCCCAAAAGCTTCGCCGAAGTGGTGGGCCAGGGGCACGTGGTCCAGGCCCTGTCCAACGCCCTGGAGCACGGCCGCCTGCACCATGCCTACCTGCTCACCGGCACCCGGGGCGTGGGCAAGACCACCCTGGCGCGCATCCTGGCCAAGTCCCTGAATTGCGAAACCGGCGTCACCGCCACCCCCTGCGGCGAATGCACCGCCTGCCGGGAGATCGACGCCGGGCGCTTCGTGGATCTGCTGGAGCTGGACGCCGCCTCCAACACCGGCGTGGACAACATGCGGGAAATCCTGGACAACGCCCAGTACGCCCCCACCGCCGGCCGTTACAAGGTGTACCTGATCGACGAAGTGCACATGCTGTCCAAGTCGGCCTTCAACTCCATGCTGAAGACCCTGGAAGAGCCGCCGGCCCACGTCAAGTTCATCCTCGCCACCACCGACCCCCAGAAGGTGCCGATCACCGTCCTGTCCCGGTGCCTCCAGTTCAACCTCAAGCACCTGCCGCCGGTGGAAATCGCCGGGCAGATGAAGAACGTGCTGGAGCGGGAAGGCATCCCCTTCGAGGCCCCGGCCCTGAGCCTGGTGGCCCGGGCCGCCCAGGGCAGCATGCGGGACGCCCTGTCCCTGCTGGACCAGGCCATCGCCTACGGCGCCGGCAAGGTGGAGGAGGCCCAGGTGCGGGGCATGCTGGGTAGCATCGACCAGGGCTACCTGTTCGCCCTGCTCGAAGCCCTGTCCCGCCAGGACGGCCCGGCATTGCTGGCCACGGCCGAGGAAATGGAAGAACGGGGCCTGGCCTTCGACGCCGCCTTGCAGGAACTGGGCGTCCTGCTGCACCAGGTGGCCCTGGCCCAGACCGTTCCCCAGGCCCTGCCGGACGACCTGCCCGAGCGGGGCCGCCTGCTGGAACTGGCCCAGGCCTTCGGCGCCGAGGACGTGCAGTTGTATTACCAGATTGCGCTGCATGGCCGGCGGGATTTGCCCCTGGCGCCGGACGAGTACGCCGGCTTTACCATGACGCTGCTGCGGACGCTGGCCTTTGCTCCCCGCGAAGGGGAGGCCTTACCGGCTTCCGCACCCCGCTCGATGCCCGGCCCGGTCGCTGCAAGCCGCCCCGCACCGTCGCGCCCTGCGCCGGCGGCGGAGTCTAGCCCCCAGGCGGCGGAACCCCTGCCGCCACCTTATCAGGCTGCAGCCCGGTCCGCGGCGCCGACCGGCGGCGAAACCTTCGACGGCAACTGGCCGGCCTTGGTGGAGCGCCTCAAGATTGGCGGCATGGCGAAGATGCTGGCCCAGCATTGCGAAGTAAAAAGCTTCGACAGCGACCTTTTCGACCTTTGCGTGCCGGAAGAGCACCGCCACCTCACCGAATCGTCCTTCCAGGCCAAGCTCAAAGCGTCGGTGGATGACCTGTTCGGTCGCCCCATGCGGCTCAACGTGTCGGTGGGCACCGTCACCGGCATGACCCCGGCGGCAATCCAGAGCGAGGAGCGGCGCCAGCGGCAGGCCGAGGCGGTGGCGTCCATCGAGCAGGATCCTTTCGTGCGCGAACTGGTGGAAAACCTGGACGCGCGCCTCATCGAATCATCCATCAAACCCATGCAGTAGGAGCAAGCAAATGATCAAAGGCGGATTGGGCAACCTGATGAAACAGGCCCAGCAAATGCAGGAAAACATGCAAAAGATGCAGGAGCAGCTGGGCTCCATCGAAGTGGAAGGCCAGGCCGGCGCCGGCATGGTGAAGGTCACCATGACCTGTCGCCATGACGTGAAGCGCATCACCATCGATCCTTCCGTGATGGACGACAAGGAAATGCTGGAAGACCTCGTCGCCGCCGCCGTCAACGACGCCGTGCGCCGCGCCGAGCAGACCAGCCAGGAGAAGATGGCCGGCTTCACCTCCGGGCTGAACCTGCCTCCGGGCCTCAAATTACCGTTCTAAAAAAGCGTTTAACCGCAAAGGACGCAAAGGTACGCAAAGTAATACAAGACATGGTTTCCTTCGCGTACCTTTGCGTCCTTTGCGGTAAATAGCCGTTCAATGAAAACCCCCTCCAGCCTCGAAAACCTGATCCAGGCCCTGCGCTGCCTTCCCGGCGTCGGCCCCAAGTCGGCCCAGCGCATGGCTTACCACCTGCTGCAGCGGGACCAGGCTGGCGCCCGCCGCTTGGCTCAGGCCCTGGACCATGCCCTGGGTACCATCCGCCACTGTCGCCTGTGCAACAACTTCAGCGAAGAGGAAGTGTGCGAACTGTGCAGTTCCTCCAAGCGGGACGCCGGACTGTTGTGCGTGGTGGAAATGCCCGCCGACCTGGTGATGATGGAGCAGACCCAGGGCTACCGGGGCCTGTATTTCGTCCTCATGGGGCGGCTGTCGCCCCTGGACGGGGTGGGGCCGAAGGAAATCCACCTGGACCGCCTGCTGAAGCGCGCCACCGACGGCGCAGTGCGGGAAGTGGTCCTGGCCACCAACTTCACCGTGGAGGGGGAGGCCACCGCCCACTACATCGGCGAAATGCTCAAGGAGCGGGGCATCAAGGTCACCCGCATCGCCCGCGGCCTGCCGGTGGGGGGCGAACTGGAGCACGTGGACAGCGGCACCCTGGCCCAGGCGGTGGCGGATCGCCGGGAAGTTTAGGCCGTTCCGGTAGAAGAGGGCCTTTTTCCCATCGGGGAAACAGGCGCATCAACCCTTCGCAAAGGCGGTAGTCATGAACCTTCGTTGCCATTGGGCCGGACCGTTATTGGCGGTTGCCGGCCTGCTTTTCCCTTCGGTTTCCTTCTGCGCCGACTGGCTGATCGCCGGGGACAGCGAGCAGGTCGAGGCCGGCCATTCTTTTCGCCTCCAGGTGGTCAAGCCGGCAGCGGAGGCCTGGCCCGAAACCCTGGCGTTGAAACTGATGCAGGCACAGGGCGCCCGGCGGATCGCACTCCATTTGTCCGATGGGGTGGCCGACAGCGAAAACCGCCGAACCTATACGGCCGAGGCGCCGGCGGGCATCAGCGGCTTGGTCCGGGCAGAACTGGCCGATAGGGGGTCCAACCGCCTGGCCTTGCTGGTGGAACAGCCCGATAACTTGTCCAGAATGACCGAGACGCCCTCAGGCGGGAATGGCCCGGCCGCCCAGGGGATGAAGCTTCCCGCCGGCCAACCGGAGCCGGCCTTGTCCGCCAACGAGCCGATGTATTTCGTCATCGGAAATCGGGGCGGTGCCAATGCCCGTTTCCAGCTCAGCTTCAAATACCGGCCCTTCGACGAGAACGGCGTGGTGGTCCGCCATGTGCCCTGGCTGACGAATTTTCACTTCGGCTATACCCAGACCGCCCTGTGGGACCTGGGGTCGGATTCCAAGGCCTTCCACGATACCAGCTACCGGCCGAGCCTGTTCTGGCAGTGGCGCAACGGCGGCCGGGACGGCTGGCCGCAACTGTGGCGTGCCGGTTACGAACACGAATCCAACGGCAAGGACGGGCTGAACTCCCGCAGCATCGATACCCTGTTCGTCCAGCCAATATGGGTATGGGGCGGCGAGGAAGAAACCCGCTTCGTTTTCGCCCCCAAGGCATACGCCTATCTGGACAAGGACGAAAACCCGGACATCCAGCAATACCGCGGCTATGTGGACTGGAATTTCCGCTACGGCAGGGAAAAGGGCTGGCTGCTGTCGGCCCTGTTGCGGCGGGGCAGCGCCGGCCATGGCGGCGCCCAACTCGACTTGTCCTACCCCCTGCGGGAGCCGGTGTTTTCCCGGGTGGGTGGCTTCCTTCACTTCCAGTTGTTCTCGGGCTACGGCGAAAGCCTGCTGGATTACAACCAGAGGCGGGATACCCAGCTCCGCGTGGGGTTTTCGGTGGTGCGCTGAGTTTTCCGGTCCTCCGGAAACGATTTACGCCAGCGCCTGTTCCAGGTCGGCGATCAGGTCTTCCGCATTCTCCAGCCCGACGGAGAGCCGGAGCATGGTGTCGGAAATCCCCCGCCGTTCCCGCTCCTCCGGCGACAGGCCGTGGTGGGTGGTGGTCACCGGCATGGTGGCGAGGCTCTCCACGCCCCCCAGACTGGGGGCGATGGCGAACAGCTTGAGGCGGTCCGTCGCCGCCACGGCGTCTTCGTAGCCGCCCTTCAGTTCCAGCGTCAGCATCCCGCCGAAGCCCTGCATCTGTTCCTTCGCCACCCCATGGCCGGGAAAGTCCGGCAGGCCGGGGTAATAAACCCGCGCCACCTTGGGGTGTTTTTCCATCGCCCGGGCCACCGCCAGGGCGTTGGCGTTCTGACGCTCCACCCGTACCGGCAGGGTGCGCAGGCTGCGCATCAGGAGGGAAGCAGTTTCCGGGGCGATGGTGGTGCCCAGGTTCTTGCGCCAGTTCCACACCGGGGCCAGCAGGTATTTCGACCCCATCAGCGCCCCGGCGGTGAGGTCGCTGTGGCCGCCCAGGTACTTGGTGGCGCTGTGGACCACGAAATCCGCTCCCAGGGCCAGGGGCTGCTGGTTCACCGGGGAGGCGAAGGTGTTGTCCACCGCCACCAGAATGCCGCGCTGGTGGGCGGCTTCGGCGATGCGGGGGATGTCCAGCACTTCCAGGGTGGGGTTGGTGGGGGTCTCGAAGAACACCAGGCCGACTTTTTGGTTCAGGTAGTCGTCCAGGCTGTCCAGGTCCTTGCCCAGCAGGAACCAGGTGGGGATGCCCAGCTCCGGCAGTTGGGCCGAAAGCAATTCCATGGTGCCGCCGTAGGCGTCGCCGATGCACAGGATGCCCTTGCGGCCGTGGGTGAGGAACAGGGCCGCTTCCGCTCCCATGCCGGAACTGAAGGCCCAGGCGGCTTCCGCCCCCTCCAGGCTGGCGAGCTTGGCTTCCAGGGCGTGGATGGTGGGGTTGAGGCCGTAGCGGGTGTAGAGGGCGCCGGGGCTGCGGCCGTCCACCACGTCCAGCAGGTCGGCGGTGGAGGTGAACTTGAAGGTGGTGGTGTGGTACAGGGGGGTGTGGGGCGAGCCCTGGGGGTCGTCCAGTTCCCCGGCATGGACGCAGCGGGTGGCGAAGCCTGGTTCTTTCATGGCGTGTTGTCTCCTCCTTGATGAATCGGTTCTCCCGCCGCCACCAGCAGAGCGCCGTAGGGCAGGCTGCCGGGCAGCAAGCGCTCCAGGGCGCGGGCCGGGGGATTGCCGCCGGGCAGGAACACCGCGCTGCGCAGGGCTAGATCACGTACCGGCAGGCCGTCGAACAGCGCCCGCACCTCGGATGCCGTGCGCCAGCGGGCGCCGGTGTAGGCGCCGTGACCGGCCTTCTGCCGGTATAGGAGGCTGTCCCGGTTAAGCCAGCCGACGGCGAAACGCTTTCGGGTTACTCGCAGGATTTCGGCCAAGGCCTGTTTTTCCTCGTCGATGAAGCACAGGGCAGCGACGGACAACACCCGGTCGAAACTTGCGTCCGGAAAGGGCAGGCAGCGGGCGTCGCCCTCCAGCCAAGCGATGTTTTCGTTTTGCCGCCGGGCGTAGTCCAGCCATTCCCGGTCGGGGTCGAGCCCCGTCGCAGTCATTCCCTCGGCGGCGAAGCGGCGGGTGAACCAGCCGGTGCCGCAGCCCACGTCCAGCAGGGTTTCTCCGGCTCGGGGGGCCAGCTGGCGCCGGGCGAGACGGAATTCGGTTTCACCGATCCAGCGCCCCCGGGGCGTGTCATACCAAGCGTCGTAGTCTGCCGCGCTATCGCCCATGGAGTTTGCGCCAGGCGGCGATCAGGGTGTCCGCGCCCCGGACGATTTCGTCCTCGGTGGTGAAGCGGCCTACGGATAGGCGCACCGCGCCGGCGATCCTTTCTGGAGAAAGGCCCATGGCCGCAAGCACCGGGCTGCCGCCGTGGCCAACCGCGTGGCAGGCGGAGCCGGTGGAAGCGGCCACATGGGCGGCCTCCTCCAGGAGAGCCCAGCCGGCAATGCCGGGAAAGGAGACGTTGAGGGTGGTGGGTAGGCGATGTTCGAGGGGGCCGTTGAGGGCGATGCCGGGCACGTCCAGGGTCAGCCGGGCGTGGAGCAGGTCCCGCAGGGATTTCAGCCAAGCGCCTTCCGCGGCCAGGGTCTCCCGTGCCAGCCGGGCCGCCGTGCCGAAGCCGGCCAGCAGGGGCACGCTTTCGGTGCCCGGCCGCAGGCCGTGCTCGTGGCCCGCTCCCGCCATGATCGGCGCAATGGCCGTGCCCCTGCGCAGGTACAGCGCGCCCACCCCTTTCGGGGCGTAGAACTTGTGGCCGGCGAGGGTGAGTAGATCCGCGCCCAATTCATCCACGGAAACCGGAATTTTTCCCGCCGACTGGGCGGCGTCGCAATGCAGCAGGATGCCGCGGGGCCGGACCAGGGCGGCGATTTCAGCGATGGGTTGGACGGCGCCGGTTTCGTTGTTGGCGTGCATCACCGACACCAGGGCGGTGTCCGGGCGCAGGGCACGGGCCACCTCGTCCAGGTCCACCCGTCCATCACTGTCCACCGGCAGGACGCTGACCTCCCAACCTTCGTCACGCAGGCGCAGGAAAGGCTGGAGCACGGAAGGATGTTCCACCGCGCTGGTGACCAGGTGGCGCTTCTTGCCGGCCAGGGCGCGGGTGGCCCCCAGGACGGCCAAGTTGTTGGCCTCGGTGGCGCAGCCGGTGAAGACGATCTCCTCCGGCGCGGCGCCGATGAGGGCGGCGGTGTCGGCCCGGGCCCCGTCCACCGCCTCCTTCGCCCGTTGCCCATAGGCATGAGTGGAGGACGGGTTGCCGAAATGTTCTTCCAGATAGGGCAGCATGGCCTTCACCACCCGCGGGTCCACGGGGGTGGTGGCGTTGTAATCCAGGTAGATCGGGGTGTCGTTCATCCTTCCAGCAGGGCGTCCAGGTGGGCGTTCAGCCGGCCGAGCAGTTCGGTGCCGGTTTCGGGGAGGAGGCCGGCACGGGCCAGGGCGGCGCAGATATCCTCCGGCGACAGGATAACGCCGTCGGAAGGTTGGAGGATTACGTCTCCCAGTTTCAGGGAAGGAAAACCGTCGCCGTGGGCGCAGCGTTCGGCGGTGTATACCACTTCCCGGGGCAGGCCCAGGGCGGCGCAGATTTCGTCAGCATAGCCCTGGTAAAGCGTGCAGCGCCCCCCGGGAGGGTTGGCGGAATAGACGGTGATGGCGGTCATGCTCTTTTTCTCCCTCAGAGGACGCTTTTCAGCAGGATGTAGCTGGCGACGAACAGCAGGAACACGGCGAAGCCCTTTTTCAACGCCTCCTGGGAAAAGCGGTGGGCGAGACGGGTGCCGGCGAAGCTGCCCACCACGGTGACTGCGGTGAAGGAGCCCATCATTGTCCAGTCGATGGGCACCGCGCCGAAATAGCCGGCGAATCCGGCGTAGGACTTGGCGGCGACGATGGCGAGGGACGTGCCCACCGCCAGCTTCATGGGGATGCCGGACAGCAGCACCAGGGCGGGCACGATGAGGAAGCCGCCCCCCACCCCCACCAAGCCGGTGAGCACGCCGACGCCGATGCCGTGCAGGGCGATGTGGCCCATGTGGGCGGAGATGGCGGCCTCCTCCTCCAGGAGCGGGCCGCCGGCGGTGGCCAGCTGGGGGACGGGGCGGGGGCGCAGCATCTTCCAGGCGGCGGCGTACATCACCAGGGCGAACAGGGTGAGCTGCACCACAGTGGGGGTGTAGATGCCCAGCTTGGCACCGCCGAAGGTGCCGATGACACCGAACAGGCCGAACACCGCCGATACCTTCAGGTCCACGTTTCCCCGCCGCCAGTGGTCGAGGGCCGACAGGGTGGCGGTGACGGCGACTATCCCTAAGCTCATGGCGATGGCCTGCTTGGCCTCCACGTGGAGCAGGTAGAGCAGGGCCGGCATGGCGATGATGGAACCGCCGCTGCCAAAAATACCGAGAACGAGGCCGGTGGCGGCACCGGCGAGGATGGCGAGGAAAGTCATGGTTTCTCCTGTTGCTCCGCTGCCAGGCGTCGAAACAAAAAGACTGAATCGCAGAGGACGCGGAGGGCGCAGAGGAATTCCAGGGATCGGGAACGTGTAATTTGTGGCCTACCGATTTTTGTTTTTCTCCGCATCCTCTGCGTCCTCCGCGGTGAGATTTTTAAAACACAATCACCTTGTCCGCCCATTCGGTCCATTCGGCGAGCTGCTCCAGGGTGCTGTGGGCGGCGCCGGGGAGCAGTTCCCCGTCCTGGATGCCCCGGGCCTCCATGCACACGCCGCACACCCCTACCTGGGTGTTGCGCTTGAGCAGGCTTTGCAGGAAGAACCCGATGTTGTAGTAGCCCTCGGGCACCTTCTGCCCGGCCTTGGCGCACAGGGCGGCGTCTCCCAGCAGGAAGACGCGGATTTCGTTGCCCTCGTGCTTGGACAGGGTGCGGGCGAGGCGCAGGCCGTTGTAGCTGCGCTCGGTGCCGTAGGGCGGGTCGTTGAGGATGAACAGGTATTTCATGGCGAACCCTCCTGTTGGAGATTAAGAAACCTTACTTCTTGGCTGCCTTGGCGGCGCGTTTGTTGGCGTCGAAGCCGCCCTTGGCCTTCCATTCGTTGAAGCCCCCCTGGAGGATGCGCACGTTGTCCAGGCCCGCCACCCGCAGGGCCAAGCCGGCTTGGGCGGAGAGGGTGCCGGAGTTGCAATACACCAGCACCATGCGGTCCGTGGGCAGTTCTGCGCGGCGGGCCAGGGCCTGGCGCCAGTCGATGTTCACCGCGCCGGGGATGTGGGCCTTGGCGTACTGGTCGGCGTCCCGGGCGTCGATGATGGTGATCTTTTTCCAGTCCTCGGCGGGAATCTGTTCCGGCAGGATGGTGGCGCCGCCGTATTCGACGAAATCGAAATACTCCTCCAGCCCCTTCACGGCGGCGTTGTCGGCGGCCAGGGCGGGGAGGGAGGTGCCGACGAGCAGGGCGGCGAGAAGGGTGGTGCGCAGCATGGGTGTTCCTTTCATTCAGCGGGATTGAGCTTGGGATGGGTTTCCTCGCCTAAAACCTGTACCAGCAGGCCGGAGAGGAACATGGCGACGGCGACGAACCAGAAGGCTTCTTCGATGGCGCCGGACAGATGGGCCACCAGCCCCAGGGCCAGGGCGCCGATGCCATAGCCCAGGTCGCGCCAGAAGCGGTAGATGCCGATGGCCGAGCCGCGCCAGTTGGGGTGGGCGATGTCGGACACCGCCGCCGACAGGTTGGGGTAGAGCAGGGCCATGCCGAAGCCGGTGACCGCCGCCGAGATTGACCACCAGGCCACGGTGTCGCCGAGGAGCATCATTCCCACCCCCGCGCCGCAAATCCACATGCCGGCGACGATGGGCTTCTGCCGGCCGATGTGGTCGGACAGCTTGCCGGTGAAGAACTGGGAGCCGCCCCAGACGAAGCCGTAGACGCCGATCACCCAGCCGATATTGGCGAGGGACAGGCCATGGCGGTAGAGAAACACCGGGTAGAACACCCAGATCAGGGCATCGACGAACTTCTCCACCAGCCCCGCCTGGCTCACCGCCGCCATGCGCTTGTCGCGCCAGGACATGAGGGTGAACACTTCCCAGGTGGTGGGCTGGTCGGAAATGTTTTGGGGATAGCGCGGTTTGGGGCCGGTGGCCTTGCCCGCCGCGTGTTTCGCCCCTTCCGCCTTGGCCCAGGGCAGGGTGTCCTTCACCCACAGGACGGTGAGCAGTCCGGCGGTCAGAATCACTGCCAGCCCGAACACCAGCAGCCCCTGGCGCGGCCCCAGAGCGCCCGCCATATAGCCGGTGATGATGCCCGCTACTGCCAGCCCCACGTAGCCGGAGAACTCGTTGAGGCCGATGACCAGGCCCCGCTGGTCGGGACGGGTGAGGTCCAGCTTGGCGGTCTGGGTCATGGACCAGGTGAAGCCCTGGTTCACTCCCAGCAGCACGGTGGCGAAGACGATCCAGTTCCAGCTTGGGGCGTAGAGGATGAGGAAGGGAATCGGCAGGGCCGAGGCCCAGCCCCACAGCAGCACCTTCTGCCGGCCCAAGCGCTCGGACAAGCGTCCGGCGACGAAGTTGAGGGTGCCTTTGACGAAGCCGAAGGCGACGACGAAGGTGGTCAGCAGCAGGAAGGAACCCTTGGGCACGCCGAATTCGGACTCCCCCAGGGCGGGCACCACGGTGCGCATCATGCCGATGGTCATGCCCACCAGGAACACCTGGATCAGCTGGTGGCCGAACTGGGCGAAATTGTCGCGGATGCCGTGGCGGTATTCCCGCAGTTCCTCGCTTAACACGTGGTCCACGTCATTGCCCCAGGTTGGCCGCCACCATGCGCTCCATCTCCGCCGGGCGGGGCGGGATGTCGGCCAGGATGTGGCGCACGAAGGCGTCGCGGTCCAGTACCCCGAGGCCGGCGTTGAAGCGCTTCTCGAAGGCTACGGTGGAGGAGGGCTTGCCGGAGATGCCGGCGCCGCACACGCTGCCGGAGGTGTGGCCGGGGAAGACTTCCACCGCTTCCGGCAGACTCATCAGCTTGCCGTGGAGGCTGTCGAACAGCTGCCCCGCCCATTCCTCCCCTTTGCCCGCCAAGTCCGGCCGGCCGATGGAGCCCACGAACAGGGTGTCGCCGGTGAGGACGAACCAGGGCTCGGCGCTGCGTCGCTTGTCGGCGACCAACAGGCAGATGGAATCCGGGGTGTGGCCGGGGGTGTGAAGCACTTTCACCCCCACGTTGCCCACCTCGATCTCGTCCCCGTCCTTCAGGGCGTGGAAGGGGAATTTCACCCGGGCGCCGTTGCTCTCGTGCAGGCAATAGGCCGCTCCGGCCCGCTCCGCCAGGGCCTTGCCGCCGGAGTAGTGGTCGGCGTGGACGTGGGTGTCGATGACGTGGGTGATTTTTACATTTTGATTGGCGGCTTCCTGGATGAACCAGTCCTCGTCCCCCGCCACCGGGTCCACGGCAATTCCCACGCTGCACGAACCGCAGCCGAGGAAATAGGAAAGGGTGGCTTCCTGGGCCAAACGTTGCCGGAAAAACATAGTCGTCTCCTCGTGGTTATTATATTCAAATGAACATTTGAATTAATTGTGGCGAAGGAGCGGACGGATGTCAAAAAGAATTCATCGGGAGAAGCCCGGGATGTCCTTGACCGCTCTCGGATGGGGGGCGAGAATGCCCTTGAAATAAGGTATCGGAGAAAGAAATGACCACCACCATCCTCGTCGCCAACCCCAAAGGCGGCAGCGGCAAGACCACGCTTTCCACCAATCTGGCCGGTTATTTCGCCGGACGGGGGGAGAAGGTGGCCTTGGGGGACATGGACCGCCAGCAGTCGTCCCTGACCTGGCTTTCCATGCGGCCGGCGGAGCTGCCGTCCATCCTGGGTTGGGACGCGCGGGAGGAAGAGGTTCCCAAGCTGGCCCACAAGGTGCCCTGGGCGGTGGTGGACTCCCCCGCCGGGATGCACGGCAAGCGCTTGACCGAGGCGGTGAAGCTGGCGGACAAGATCGTGGTGCCGGTGCAGCCGTCGGTGTTCGACATGTGGGCCACGGAGGATTTCATCAAGACGGTGCTGGAGGAAAAGGCGATCCGCAAGCACCGCACCTTCCTCGCCATCGTCGGCATGCGGGTGGATCCACGCACCCGCGCCGCCGCCATGCTGGAACAATTCCTGGAAAAATTCGATCTGCCGGTGCTGACCTACCTGCGGGACACCCAGAACTACATGAACGCCGCCGCCGAGGGGGAATGCCTTTTCGACCGGCACAGCATCCAGCGCACGGAACGGGATTTCGAGCAGTGGCAGCCGCTGCTGGAGTGGGTGGAGGCGGAGGAGTAGGTCGGGCACAGGTGCCCGACTTGCTGAAGCGCCGGGCATATATGCCCGGCCTACGAATGGCTGATCAGTCGGATTTGCCGAAAGTCGTGCCCGCCTTGAGCAAGGCGGTGAATTCCTCTTCCGGCAGGGGATGGCTGAAGTAGTAGCCCTGCACTTCGTCGCTCTTGTTTTCCACCAGGAAGGCCAGCTGTTCCCGGGTTTCCACCCCTTCGGTGATGACCTTGAGGTTCAGGCGTTCCGCCATGGCCGAGATGGCCAGGGCGATGGCGGCGTCTTTGGAGTCCCGGTCGGTGTCCTGGAGGAAGGATTTGTCGATTTTCAGGGAGTCGATGGGGAACTGCTTGAGGTAGCTCAGGCTGGAGTGGCCGGTGCCGAAGTCATCCATGGAGATGCGGATGCCCATGGCCTTGAGTTCGTTGAGCTTCTTGATCGAGTCGTCGGCGTGTTCCATGGCGACGCTTTCGGTGATCTCCAGCTCCAGGCAGGCGGGGTCGAGGCCGGTTTCGGCGAGGACCTGACGCACGGCTTCCACCAGCCGGGCCTGCTTGAACTGGCGGGCGGAGACGTTCACCGCCATGCTCATGGCGGGGTAGCCCTGGTCCTGCCAGGCCTTGTTGCGCAGGCAGGCGGTGCGCAGCACCCATTCGCCGATGGGGACGATGAGGCCGGTTTCCTCGGCGATGGAAATGAACTGGGCCGGGGGCACTAGGCCCAGGTCCGGGTGGTTCCAGCGCAGCAGAGCTTCCATGCCGGTGATGCAGCGGGATTTGAGGTCCACCCGTGGCTGGTAGTGGAGCACGAACTCATCCCGCTCCAGGGCCTTGCGCAGGCTGTTTTCCAGAGCCAGGCGCTCGAAGGCCCGGGTGTTCATGTCGGCGGTGAAAAACTGATAGTGGTTGCGGCCCTGCTCCTTGGCCCGGTACATGGCGGCATCGGCGTGCTGCACCAGGATTTCCGCCTGCTGGTCGTCGGCGGGGTAGAGGCTGATGCCGATGCTGGTGGTCACGTACAGTTCATGGCCGTCCAGGGCCATGGGCTGGGACAGGGCGGTGATGATCTTCTGGGCCACGGCGGCGACGTCGGAGGCGTTCCTGACGTCTTCCAGGATGACGGTGAATTCGTCGCCTCCCAGGCGGGAGACGGTGTCCCCTTCGCGCACCGCTTCCTTCAGGCGCCGGGCGGTTTCCACCAGCAGCTTGTCGCCGATGGCGTGGCCCAGGGTGTCGTTGATGATCTTGAACCGGTCCAGGTCCAGGAACATCACCGCCACTATGCTGCCTTGCCGGTGGGCGTGGTGCAGGGCGTGGTCCAGGTGTTCCAGGAACAGGGAGCGGTTGGGCAGGCCGGTGAGGGGGTCGTGGTAGGCCAGGTGGCGCACGTAGTCCTCGGCCTCCTTGCGGTGGGTGATGTCGCTGAAGATGGCGATGTAATTGGTGACCTCGCCCTCCTGGTTGCGGATGGAGCTGATGGACAGCCATTCGGGGTAGATGTCGCCGTTCTTGCGCCGGTTCCAGATTTCCCCTTGCCACGCTCCGGATTCGTCGATAGTCGACCACATGTCGCGGTAGAAATCGGTGTCGTGGCGCCCCGATTTGAGGAGGGATGGGGTTTCCCCCTTCACCTCGTCGGCGGCATAGCCAGTGATGCGGGTGAAGGCGGGGTTGACCGATTCGATGCGCCGCAGGGCGTCGGTGATGAGGATGCCCTCGGCGGTGGTTTCGAACACCCGTTCCGCCAGTCGGAGATGGTGGTGGCTGATGGACAGCTGTTGCTCCCGCTCCTTCAGCACGCTTTGCAGCTCCCGCACGTAATCGTGTTCGATGCTGGCCAGGATGTCGGAATAGGTGATGAGGCCTTCCAGGCCGCCGTCGGCACCGGTCACCCCCAGGTGGCGAATCTTGTGGGTGGAAAACAGGTTGCGGGCGTGGTACAGGCTGCTGTCGCTGGGGACGCAGATCAGGGGCTTGCTGGCCATTTCGCCCACCGGGCCGTCCACGCTCTGGCGGCTGATGAGGCGCACGATGTCCCGCTCGGTGAGAATGCCCAACTGGCCATCGGCACCTTCCACCACCAGGGCGTCGCAACGGGATTCCCGCATGGTTCGTGCCGCATCGGCCAGGGGCAGGTTGCCGGGAACCCGCGCCGGCGCCCTTTTTAGCACCGATTTCACATCCTTGAGCAGAACGTAGTATTCCATTCCCTGGTTGAGCACTACGTCGGACTGGGTGACGATACCCAGTTGGCGGCCCTGGCCGTCCACCACCAGATAGTGGCGCACCCCGTCCTGCTTGAAGCGCATGGCCGCTTCCCCCACCGTGGTGAGGTGGGGGAGGGTTTTTACCGGCGCGCTCATCACGGAGGAAATGGGGACGGCCAGAGCCGCCGGGTCGGAAAAGTCGATTTCCAGGGCATCCCGTTCGGTCCAGATGCCCAGGGCACGGCCCTGTTCCATCACCAGGATGGAACTGCAATGGGCTTCGCTCATGGCATGGGCGGCGGCGGAAATGACGGTGTCGGGGGGGCAGCTCAGCAGGTCGTGCTGGATGATTCGCTCTATGGGCAAATCGTAGGACATGCGCGGAGACTCTCTAAAAGGCTTTTTTGCATCTTATGCCAATTCGCGGCTGCAACCAACAGGTATCAGGTGGTCAGCTTTCGGTAGATGTCCGCCACCTTGGCCGGCAGGTGGCGCACTTCGCTGACGATGGTGTAGTTGACCGCGCCGTACATGTGGGGCAGGTAGTTCCGGGCCTCCTGGTCGATGGTGATGCAGAAGGGGTGGATGCCGGCGCGCTTGGCTTCGATCAGGGCCATGCGGGTGTCCTCGATGCCGTAGACGCCCCGGTAGGGGTCGTTGAAGTCGTCCGGCTTGCCGTCGGACAGCGTGACCAACAGCCGGGTGCGGGCGTCCACCTCCTTCAGCTTCGCCGTCAGGTGGCGGATGGCGGCGCCCATGCGGGTGTAGTCCTTGGGCTCGATGCCGGCGATGCGGCGCTGGACATCCGGGCCGTAGGGCTCGGCGAAGGTCTTGATGGGAAAAATCTCACAGCGGATGCGGGTCATGCCGGAGAAGCCGTAGATGGCGTAGCGGTCCCCCAGCTTTTCCAGCCCCTCGCACATCAGCAGCAGGGACTCCCGCTCCGCGTCGTTGATCCAGCCTCGCGTGCTGCCGCTCATGTCCACCATGAACAGCACCGCGATGTTGCGTTCCAGACGCTCCTGGCGGGTGAACACCCGGTCGGTCATCTCCCGGCCGCAGCGCAGGTCGGTGCGGGCGGCGATGGCGGCGTCAAGGTCCACGTCGTCGCCGTTTTTCTGGGCCCGCAGTCGTTTTTCCTCCCCCCGCAGGGCCTCGAAAACCCGGCGGATCTGGCCCACCTGGCCGCCGTATTTGTCCAGGATTTCCGCCGCGTAGCCGGCGTTGCCGAGCCCCGAGGGCAACTCCCGCAGGGTGCACCAGTTCTTGCGGTAGTGGCGGCGCTGGTAGTCCCACTCGTTGTAGGTGTAGCCCCCTTCCGGGGCCGCCATGTCCTTCTCCTTCGGGCTTTTGGCCGGGGCATAGCCGCCGTCCCCCGCCGGGGTGAGGTAGTCGGGAGGAATCTCCCCCAGGTCCAGGTCGATGGAGTGCAGCAGGCCTTTCACTTCGTCGTGGAGCACTACCGGGCGGCCGTCGGCCAGCAGCACGAAATCGGCTGTGACCTCATCGGCGGATTTTTCGCGCCGCAGGGAAAAGGTGGCGGGTTTTTTCGCTCCCCTCTGCATGTGGGCCAGGGCGGCTTGCAGGGCGGCCTTGTCCCGGCGCAGACGCTGCTGGCGCTCGGCTTCAGCCCGCTCCGGGAACAGATCGCCCAGGTAAGGCCAGGGGGGCGGCAGCGGCTGCGTCAGCAGATTCGCCGTCCACTCCAGGCTGTGTTTCCGCCCGGCGCCGGGGGCTTCGAGTTCGGCGGCGGCAGCGGTGAACTCGGCGGGGAGGGGGGCGTCCCGCAGGGACTGGATTTCCCGCGCCAAGCCCGGGTAGTGGCGGGCCAGGACGGCATCCAGACGCACGGTTTCCAGCAGGAGGTAGAGCTTCCGCGCCTTGTCCGGGTCGGGATAGGCATGGAGTTGGGCGGCAAGCTCGGGGAAGAAAGTGCCGAAATGGGTCTGGGCCCATTGGTGGACCGCCAGGGCCTTGTAGAGGCGGAAGTTGCTTTCCTCGTCAGGAAAGCGGCCCACGCGGGAGGGAAGGAAAAGGGTGGTGGTGTCGGTGTGGGGCGGGTCGACGGGCTCCAGCTTCATGGCGCGGCCGGACAGCCCGCGCAGGAAGAGTTCCAGCACGCCGCTGATCTCTTCCAGGTAGACGCCCTGGGCGTGGTCCACCGCGTCGCCCGCGAACTCCCGCGGCGCCTTCAGGACCGCGATGGCGGGGTAGAGCCCCTGCCGATCGTAGAGGTCCATGGCGTGGAGCAGCCATTTCTGCACGTCGGGCCGGTCCATGGTTTCCAGGGCCTCCAGCACGTGGCGGGCGAACAGGTAGGCAACCTGGCTGTGAGTCTGGGCCGTTACGGCGCACCAGTGGAGGACGAAGCGCTGGACTTCCGCCGGGTGGGCGGCGAGCTTTGCGGCGATGGCATCGGTGCGGCGGCCGGGGGTGTAGGCGGCCTCCAGCAGTTCGTCGAGCTGTTCCTCCAGCTCGGCGGCAGAAAGGGAAACGTCAGAAGAGGGTGGCGATGAGTTCATCGACGGCGGCCAGCATTTCCGGTTCGTCCGTCAGGGCCCGGGCGATGGCGCCGCGGCAGGCGGCGGCGGGGGCGACGCCGTCCATCATCAGCTTGCCGGCGTGGACCAGGAGGCGGGTGGAGGCGCCTTCGTCCAGGCCGCTGCCCTTGAGGTTGCGGGTCATGGCGGCCAGCTTCACCAGTTGGGCGGCAAGGGCTTCGTCGAGGCCGGTTTCCTTGACCACGATCCTCTGCTCCAGGGCCGGTGCCGGGTAGTCGAATTCCAGGGCGACGAAGCGCTGGCGGGTGCTCTGCTTCAGCTCCTTGAGCACGCTCTGGTAACCGGGGTTGTAGGAGATGGCGAGCATGAATTCCGGCGAGGCTTCCAACTCCAGGCCCAGCTTCTCCATGGGCAGCATGCGCCGGTCGTCGGCCAGGGGGTGGATGACCACGGTGGTGTCCTTGCGGGCTTCCACCACCTCGTCCAGGTAGCAGATGCCGCCGGCCCTCACCGCCCGGGCCAGGGGGCCGTCCACCCATACCGTCTGGTCGGCGGTGATGAGGTAGCGGCCCACCAGGTCGGAGGCGGTCAGGTCGTCGTGGCAGGAGACGGTGATGAGGGGGCGCTTGAGGCGCCACGCCATGTGCTCCATGAAGCGCGTCTTGCCGCAGCCGGTGGGGCCTTTGAGCAGCACCGGCAGGCGGTTGCGGTAGGCGGCTTCGAACAGGGCGATTTCGTCGCCGATGGGCTCGTAGTAGGGCTCGACGGTGATGAAGTGCTCTTCGGGGGGGAGGGCGTGGCCTTCCATGGGGTGCCTCTGGGCAGGGAATCTAGGCCATTGGGCCGCGAAGCCGTCGGAAAGGTTCGCGGCCCAGGGGCGTCAGTCGGCGCAGCGGTACTTGTCGTCCACTTCCGCCGCCGGCTTGACGATGTCGTCCAGGGGGCCGAGCTTCTGCACGATTTCCGCCATCTGGGCTTCGCGCTCCTGTTTGCGGGCGAGGCGCCGTTCCAGGGCGTCGGCGCGCATGGGGATGGTCTGCTCGTCGAACATCACTTGGCGCAGGAAGCGGAAGGCGAATTGCATCAGTTCCATTTCATCGCCCAGGATTTTCTGCTGTTCCTCGTCGGTGAGTTCGTAGGCGTCGTTGAAGCCCTCGCTGGTGACGAATTCCTTGAAGCGGTCCAGGTCGTAGCAGGCCATGAAGAACAGCTGCAAGCTGCGCTTGGAGGGCGTGCCCACGGTGGGGCCGGAGGATTTCTTCTTCAGCACCAGCTGGCGCCAGCCGCGGCCCAGTTCGTCGTAAACGTCCACGCCCTGTTCCTTGCGGTAGTCCTCGATGGAGATGGGGCGGGGCTCCTCGTGGCCCTTGCAGTGGGCCTCCTTCACCATGGCGTAGGAGACGGTGTCGGTGTATTCGTCCTGCTTCCGCATGGACAGCAGGGCGATGGGATAGTAGCGGCAGGCGGTGGGGCGGTCTTCGTAGACCGAGCAGCCTTCCGGGGTCATGAACTGGCAGGCGGAGCCGCCTTCAACCGGCTTGAATTTCACCCCGGCGATGCTGTCCTTGTCCATCTCGTAGGGGAGGGTGTATTGCACCAGGAAGTCACCGGAACTCATCCCCAGGCGCTTTTTCAGGCGCAGGATGTCGTAGGGGGTGAGGGAGATGTCGATGTTGCTGCAGCAGGCGTTCCAGCAGCTGATGCCCTTGCGGCACTGGAACGGGAAGGTGGCGTTCTCTGCGAGCTGGGTGGGCTCCACCGGCATGCGTTGGAAAGGGGAGTCGTTGATATCGATTTGTACGTCAGCCATCTTGCTACCTCGTGAATTGTGGCATCCCGCAGGGGCGGGGAAAGCCGATAATTTTACTCTTTAATGGGGGAAAAATCTTTTTCGCGGCGGCTACTCGGCCCCCCAATGGGGCGTGGCGATACCCTGGCCGAGGTCGGCTTCCACCAGCCGGCGCCGCACCTCCAGCAGCTTCTCGATCAGGGCCGGTTCGGCGGCGCCGTAGGCGTCGGCATCCGGGGTGCGCTTCACCACCACTCCCAAGAGTTCGGTAATCGCATTGCCGATGGAGTTCTGGCTGATGGTGACGATCAGCTTGCCCGCGTCGTTGCGGTAGATCAGCTGCTTGAAGGCCGGCTGCCAGCGGATGGAGTTGGCGTACTTGGCGTCCCGGATGCAGCGGTCCCGCACCATCTTGGCGGTCTTGAGGAAATCGTTGTCGAATTGCAGTTTCTCCTCCACCAGCTCCGGAAAATAGATGTCCCGGGGCAGGGGGGCGTTGCGGGTGGAAACCTGGCTGAAGAAGGTGCGGTAGAAGTCGATGAAGCCTTTGAGGAGGGTGTCGTATTCCTTCCAGAAACGCACCTCCTTCAATGCCGCGGCGCCCCCCGTGACCTCCCAGCTGGGCAGCCCCTGGGGGTAGCCGGTGAGGGCGATCTTGCAGGAGCCCGCCTGGCAGGGCCGCAGGATCTGCAAATCCAGCTCGTCGAAAAACGCCCGGTACACGTCCCGCATGTGGGCCTGGAACAGGGAATGCTGGCCGCCGTCGGTGAGGTTGGGATTGTCTGTGTCGGCGATGGGCGCGTCCCGCAGTTGCGCCTTGTCGAAGGCGATGAAGTGGTTGTGCAGCATGCGGATGCTCGGCACCCCCGGCGAAGTCAGGGGCCAGGTGGCATCCAGGCTGGCTTCGCCGGCCAGCACCAAGTGCCGGTCCGGGTCCGGGTAGAGCTCCAGCATGTAGTCGATGATGATCTGGTTCATCCGGTTCCACACGTTCTTCACCGCCTCCGGCACCTGGGTGCGGCGCACCGGCCGGCCCAGGGGGTCGAGGATGCTCTGGGAGGTGTTGTAGATGATCGAAGCGTCGAACTCGTTGCTGTGGCCCAGGGCCTTGCGGTACAGCAGCAGCCCTTCCGGGTTCTGCAGCAGGCCGTTGTTGTGGACCAGGTCGTTGAGGTTTTCGGTGCTGTTGAAGAATTCGTTGGGCTTCATGCCCTCCGGCACATCCAGGGGGATGGGGCGGAAGGGGGTGATGATTTCGCGGGGACCGGCCTGCATGGTGGTTGCCTTAAAAATTGTTATAGTGCTATTAAGTTATTGAATGGATAAGTGGATTTTTAATATCGGCCATCATAGAGGCTCCGGCGGGGCAAGTAAACCGCGAGGGGTTGTGAGTATGGCTCGGATGTCAGCCGGACAGCGAACCCGGTTGGCGGCGGGAGGAAGACGGGGTAAGGCAGCTTTCGGGTAGCGCTGACTGTAGTTTCAGCTGAGCCTCTTCCTGGCGAGAGGTGGCAGGAAGAAGAGCGATGGAATTCGCTTAGGCATCAAGGCGAAGCGTATTTCGAGCTATGTCATGGACATATCGGTTATGCACAAGACTTAATCCAGACCTCAATAAACGCATGGAAGCCCTTGAATGTTCGTTGTTGAATATAAGACATTGTTAATTATGGGTAATTTTCTGTTCATTTTTTGATCGAAAGAAAAAAGTTCTTTCTGTGTCCGTGAGTTGCAATTTGTGTACAGGCTTACTCACATAGTTATCCCCAGGTTCTGTGGACACCCATTGCTGCTCTCGGGTGTCAATACGTATTTCTCGTAAGGGTCCGTGAAAAGGGTTGAGTTGCGTCAGTGCTAGTAGTGCATTTTTGACGAAAATCCATGTTGCAACAACGCGCTTGTCGACCGGGCGGCAGCGCCGGGGCGACGCCTCCCGGAAACGGTCGGGCGTTGTGCATCCGGTGCGGCCCTGTGCACGCTACAGGAACGTCTCGTCAACGTAGCACCAACGCCAGTCCTCCCCTGGCTCGAAGGACTGGACAATCGGGTGGCCGGTGTCGTGGAAGTGGCGGGTGGCGTGTTTGTTGGGCGAGGAATCACAGCATCCGACGTGGCCGCAGATCAGGCAGATGCGCAGGTGTACCCAGCTGGCGCCGATTTTCAGGCAATCTTCGCAGCCCTTGGCGTTGGGCGTCACTTCCCGGATTTGGTCGATGTGCTGGCATTTGTTCATGGTGAGAGCCCTCCTGTTTCGCTTCGGCTAGTTCCCGGGAGCGGGCTGCCGCTCTAGGTTCTGCCTGTCCCATTGGCCGAGGTCCGCCGCTGCTTCGTAGGTGCGTTGCGCGAAGGCGAGCAAGGCCTGGTCCGGCGATTCCGCGTTTCGCACCGCTTCGTAGGGCAGCAAGAATTCCCCCCATTCGGGGCTGTAGAAGGCATCCGCCGGCAGGACGGGAAAGTCTTTGAAGCCCGGGGGCTCCGGGTAGGCGTAGGCATAGAACACCGGCTCTTTGATGGGGCCTCCTCCCGGCCAGAAGCCGCAGCTGCTCACTTCGTGGGAGTAGGCCTCGCGGGTGACGAAATCCGGCACATGGGGTGCGCCGGGGTGAACGGGGGCCCGGCGTCCGGAAAAGCGGGTGACGGCGAGATCGAAGCTGCCCCAAAAGAAATGCACCGGGCTGCATTTGCCCAGAAAGCCGGCGCGAAATTTCGTCAGCACGCGTTCTGTCTGCGCCAGGATGCGCCAGAACCGTTGGGCGTAGTCCGGATCGTAGGCGTGCCGGTTGTCGTGTTCGAAAGGGATGGGGTGGTCTATTTCGACCGGCGTGGTCCGGATGGGGGCTTCGATCTGTAAGGAGCGCAGGGCCTCCATGGTACGGCGGTGGAAATCGGCCACGGAGCGTGGCTCCAGGGCGAGAATGCGCCGTTCTCCGCGGCTGGTGTCGATGCGCAGCTCGTGGGAGAGGAAATCGAAGTCGATCTGGAAGCTATGGGTGCCGTAGGGGATGGGGGAGGTGCTCAGGCCCCGGGCCGTGACGTACAAGGGCACTTGCCACCAGTGGTTGATGAGGGGGGCCAAGGCGAGGCGGATTTTGCCGACCACCTGGGTCCACATGTGCAGGGTGGCGTAGGTGTCCTGCCAGCCCTCCAGGGGCAGGCTCGGCCAGGCCTCCCGATTGGCGGCGTTCGGGTTCGAGGCTGGTGCGTCCATGGCGAAACCTCCTTGCTCAACCTCCGATCTATCAAAGTAGCAGACGTAAAAAAAACCGGGCGCCGAAGCGCCCGGTTTCCTTGCTACTGAACTGCTTGTGGCAGCTTAGTGGGCAGCCGGCTTGAACAGCTTGCTCTTGTCGACGAGGTCGACGTGAGCGCGCTTGAAGCAGGTCCACTGCTTGGTGGTCTTGTCGTAAACGGAGTTCACGAAGCATTTCCAGTTCTGCTCGTCCACGAAGTTCTTGTCCATCCGGTAGTAGAAGCCGGGGTAACGGCTCTCTTCGCGGAATTGGATGTGCTTCATGTGGGCTTCGGCGGTCAGGATGCGGTGGTAGTTTTCCCAGGCACGCAGCAGTTCGTGCAGGTCTTTCGCACGCATCTTCTGGGCGTCTTCCTTCAGCATGCCCAGCTTCTCTTCGGCCACGGCGAGCATCTTGTCGTTGGTGGTGTAGTAGGTGGCAACACCGGCAACGTACTCGTCCATGATCTTCTGGAGGCGGAACTGCAGCATCTTCGGCGTGATGTAGTTGGGGTTCACGTCGATGGCGGTGGTGTAGTCCTTGAACTCCAGGAAGTTGCGGACGGGCTTGTAGATCTCTTCCACCAGCTGTTCGGCCGGGGTGTCGAGTTCCACCGTCATGTCCTTGTTGTCCACGCAGTACTTCACCATCGACTTGGCAGCCATGCGGCCTTCAGCGTGGGAACCGGAGGAGAACTTGTGACCGGAGGCGCCAACGCCGTCACCGGCGGTGAACAGGCCCTTGACGGTGGTCATGCCACGGTAGCCCCAGCTCCAGCCTTGCGGCAGGTGTGCGGGAGCGCCAGGCAGAGCTTCGGTGGTCGGCGCGCCGACGTCTTCCGGACCGGAAGTCCAGATACCGCAGCAGCCGGAGTGGGAACCCAGGAGGTAGGGCTCGGTGGGCATCAGTTCGGAGTTCTTCTTCTCCGGCTCGATGTTCTCACCCACCCAGATACCGCACTGGCCCACGCACATGTCGAGGAAGTCTTCCCAGGCTTCCGCTTCCAGGTGCTTCACTTCGCGGGGGGTCAGGGTTTCCTTCAGCTTGCCGAGGGCGGTCACGGTGTCCATGTAAATGGGGCCGCGGCCTTCTTTCATTTCCTTCAGCATCAGGTGGTTACGCAGACAGGAAGCGGGAACGGCGGCCTGGCCATAGGGCGGGTAGTCGTTCAGCATTTCCTTGTTCTTCTGCATGTACACTTCGCCGTTGGCGTTGGTGGCTTGGGCCTTGAACAGCAGGAACCAGGCACCCACCGGACCGTAGCCGTCCTTGAAGCGGGCGGGCACGAAGCGGTTTTCCATCATGGTCAGCTCGGCACCGGCTTCGGCAGCCATGGTGTAGGTGGAGCCGGCGTTCCACACGGGATACCAGGCACGGCCTTGACCTTCACCCACGGAGCGGGGGCGGAACAGGTTCACGCAACCACCAGCGGCCAGCAGGATGGCCTTGGCCTTGTACACCACGACTTTGTGGTCGCGGGTGGAGAAGCCGACGGCACCGGCGATGCGGTTCTTGTCGTTCTTGTCGTTCACCAGCTTGACGATGAAGATACGCTCTTGGATGCGGTCGGAACCGAGCACCTTCTTGGCGGCTTCAGCGACGATCCACTTGTAGGATTCGCCGTTGATCATGATCTGCCACTTACCGGAACGCACGGGCTTGCCGCCGTCCTTCAGGGGGGTCATGCCTTGGGCGCCGTCGTGACGCTCGCCGTTTTCGTCCAGTTTCCAAATGGGCAGGCCCCATTCTTCGAACAGGTGCACGGACTCGTCCACGTGGCGGCCCAGGTCGTAGGCCAGGTCGTCGCGGGTGATGCCCATCAGGTCGTTGGAGACCATGCGGGCGTAGTCGGCGGGGTCTTGCTCAGGGCCGATGTAGGTGTTGATGGCGGACAGACCTTGGGCCACGGCGCCGGAGCGGTCCATGGCGGCCTTGTCGACCAGCTTGATTTTGAGATCCACACCGGATTCGGCCTTGGCGGCGTCAGCCCAGCGCTGGATTTCGTAAGCGGCGCCGCAGCAGGCCATGCCACCGCCGATCAGAAGAATGTCGACTTCTTCTTGGATTACTTCAGGATTTCCAAAGGTACCAGACATTGCGATTCCCTTATCAATTCGTTAATCAGGAGCCGATCACTTACGGATCAGTTCAGCGGGGTTGCCGGCGCGATAGCCATTTTCCTGGTTGAAGAAACCAGTCTTGGTGATGTTGGCCATGGTGGCGGTCGGCTTGTTGCCGTAGGGATCGATGGAACCCTCGGGGGTGGTCCGGATCGGGAACTTGAAGCGCTTCAGGGTGCCGTTGCGGAACTTGATGGTCCACATGATGGAGTCGGTACCGCGCAGGGGTTGCACGGAACCGCCCAGGGGCACCACGTCAGCGTAGTGGCGGGCTTCGATGGCTTGCTGCGGGCAAATCTTCACGCAGGAATAGCACTCCCAGCACTGCTCGGGCTCTTGGTTGAAGGCGCGCATGGCGTGGCCGGTCTCGGAGCCATCTTTGTCCAGCTTCATCAGGTCATGCGGGCAGATGTACATGCAAGCGGTCTTGTCCTGACCCTTGCAGCCGTCGCATTTATCGGTGCGTACATAGGTTGGCATTGCTTCTCACTCCTTCAGTTGCTACCTCGATTTAAAACAAAGCCGGCAACTTTCGCTGCCGGCTTACCTTTTTAACTATGCGGCGGAATGGCCTTTCAATTCCACCTTCACGTTCTGTTCGGCGCTGAGGCCGGCGTAATATTTTTGCAGCACCTTCGCCACTTCCGGCCGGCTGAACTCCACCGGAAGGTCCTGGCCCTCGGAGAGCATGGAGCGCACCTTGGTGCCGGACAGCAGGATGCGGTCATCCTTGGTGTGGGGGCAGGTACGCTGGGACGCCATGCCGCCGCACTTGTTGCACCAGAAGGTCCAGTCGATGTTCATGTTCTTGGTTTCGAGGGCATCCTTGGGGATTTCGTCGAAAATCTTCTGGGCGTCGAAGGGGCCATAGTAGTCGCCCACGCCGGCGTGGTCGCGGCCGACGATCAGGTGCGAGCAGCCGTAGTTCTGGCGGAACAGGGCGTGCAGCAGGGCCTCGCGGGGACCGGCGTAGCGCATGTCCAGCGGGTAGCCGGCCTGGATCACGGTGTTGGGGGCGAAGTAGTTGTCCACCAGCACGCTGATGGCTTCGGAACGCACTTCGGCGGGGATGTCGCCGGGCTTCAGGGCGCCCAGGAGGGAGTGGACCAGCACGCCGTCCATGGTTTCGATGGCGATCTTGGCCAGGTACTCGTGGGAGCGGTGCATCGGGTTGCGGGTCTGGAACGCCGCGACCTTGGACCAGCCCAGTTGCTCGAACTTGGCACGGGTTTCGGCGGGGGTCATGAACTGCTCGCCGTACACTTCCTTGAAGTCGCCGGTGGACAGCACTTTTACGTCGCCAGCCAAGTTGACGTCGCCCTGGGCCATTACCATCTTGACGCCGGGGTGCTCCAGGTCGGCGGTCTTGTACACCTGCATGCACTCATGGGCCTTGTCGATGGCATACTTTTCGGACACCTTCATGGTGGCCATGATTTCGCCGGTCTCGCCGTCCACCAGGGCCACTTCGTCGCCGGTCTTGAGTCCGTCGGCGGTAACCTGGTCGGTGGAGAGGGTGATGGGGATGGGCCAGAACAGGCCGTTGGCCATCTTCATGCCGTCGCACACGCCTTCCCAGTCAGCGCGGGTCATGAAGCCGGAAAGGGGAGTGAAACCGCCGATGCCCATCATGATGACGTCGCCGGTTTCGCGGGAGGACATTTTGACTTTGGGTAAGCTCTGAGCGTGTTTCTTTTCGGCTGCGAGCGCGTCGCCGGTGAGCAGCAGGGGCTTCAGTTCGCCGCCGCCGTGGGGCCTGACTAGTTTAGACACATGCCTCTCCTTAAAACTGTGTGTTGGGTGCTCTTAAATCCGCGTGCTTGTGTTGTTTTTCTAAGCTCGGCGGAGGATAGCACGGTTGTTTTAAGGGGGCTTATCCATTTATTTTATTTTTCTCATTAAGGATTTTTCTGGGAATATAAGCATTAAATTCTATACCTTGATTGTCATTGCGTTGCGTGGGTTTGTGGACTGGTTCTTAGGGTTTGATTGGTGTGAAAAGCGGGTGAGGCGGGGGTGGTCTGGCATACGCCAGCGCAGGGGTGGGGCGGGTGGAGATCGGCCCGCTTGGGCAAGGGGGCCTTCGGGGTTGGGGGCGTTTTCACGTTGGGGCGGCTGGCGCCTGCGGGCACCCCCTTGGTTGGATGTACAAGCTGGCGTTGCGCCGCACGCGCCGCCTAGGCGCGCTTGGCTGCCTTCATGATCTGCTCTTTTTCCCGCTTCCACTCGCGGTCTTTTTCGGCTTCACGCTTGTCGTGCTGCTTCTTTCCTTTGGCAAGGCCGACCTCCAGCTTGATGCGGCCCTTGGCGTAGTGGAGGTTGAGGGGGACCAATGCGTAGCCGGCACGTTCCACCTTGCCGATGAGACGGTTGATCTCCCCCATGTGCAGCAGGAGCTTGCGGGTGCGCACCGGGTCGGGATGAATGTGGGTGGACGCTTCCGGCAGGGGGCTGATGTGGCAGCCGATCAGGAACAGTTCTTGCCTCCGGATGACCACGTAGGCTTCCTTGATCTGTACCCGACCGGCGCGGATGGCCTTGACTTCCCAGCCTTCGAGCGCCATGCCGGCCTCGTACTTCTCTTCGATGAAGTAGTCATGGAAGGCTTTTCTGTTTTCGGCGATGGACATGGGGTGTCGGGAACGTGGTCAATGCGACAAGCGGTGAGGCCTCCCTTCGAATGCTTCAAGGAGGGGGCGAAATGGTGTATTTTACCAGCTTTTTCGAGTGGCACCGATGGCGTTGGTAGAGAAGTCGGTATTGGTAGGGTATTCCGCGGCGCAGATGTTCGCGCTGGTGGACGAAGTGGAAACCTATCCGTCGTTCCTCCCCTGGTGTGGCGGGACAGACGTAAAATGGCGGGATGAACAATCGGTGGTGGCGACGGTCCATATCGATTATCACCACTTGCGGCAAAGTTTCACCACGGAGAACAGCCGTCAGGTTCCCCATCTGATTGAAATGGCGCTGAAAGACGGGCCTTTCAGCCATCTGGCGGGGGCGTGGCGCTTCGTGGAGCTGGCGGAAGATGCTTGCAAGGTGGAGTTCAGCTTGCACTACGAGTTCTCCAGCAAGATGCTGGAGAAGGTGGTCGGCCCGGTGTTCGGCTACATCGCCAACAGCTTTGTGGAGGCGTTCGTGCACCGGGCGGAAAAACTTTATGGTGAATGAGATGAGCGAAAAAATGATTTCGGTGGAAGTGGTGTATGCCCTGCCCAAGCAGCAGGCCGTGAAGCAGCTGAAGGTGGCCGAGGGAACGACGCTGATTCAGGCGGTAGAGCAATCCGGCATCCTGGGGCAGTTCCCGGAAATCGACCCGGCCACCACCAAGATGGGTATTTACGGTAAAGCGGCCAAGGCGGACGCCGTGCTGCGGGATCTGGACCGGGTGGAAATCTACCGTCCCCTGATCGCCAACCCCAAGGAAGTGCGCAAGAAGAACGCGGCAGAGAAGGAATCCGCCGAAGCATAAGCCGGAGTTTCCCCGGCTACTTGCACCACTCGCTTACCGCCCGTTGCGCATCGGCCATGGCCTGGGTGCGTTCGGCGTCGTCCAGGAACACGCGTTCCCCTTGTTCGTTGTAGCGGGTAAGGCGCACACCATCTTGAAGCATCTTTAGGTTGCTTCGGGCGGCTACGCAGTTCTGCCTGGCGGCGTCCGCCTGAGCTTTCTCTTCGGCGGCCTTTTTTTCCGCGTCATCCGTTTCCATCCGGCGCTTGCGGAATTCCTGTTCCTGTTCGGCGGCGCTTTTCTGCGCCCCCGTTTCCCCCGGGGTGCCGGGCTGGTTCTTGATATTCATCGGTTGCGGGTTCTTGGCACTGGCCGGGGGCTGGTCCCCGTAGTGGACCTTGCCCTGGCTGTCGACCCATTTGACGATTTCGGCGGAAGCCGGAGCGCTTGCCAGCAACAGGGAGAGAATGAGCAGGCGTTTCATGGTTTCGTCTCCAAAAGCAAACGGGGCCTGAGGCCCCGTCCGGTTGTATTGGCGATTACTTGTTGGTGGGCGGGTAGCTCAACTGTTTGATGCCGAGTTGGGCTTGGTCGCTGGCCTTCTTGGATGCCGCGATGACTCCAGCGTTATCCCCCTTGTCGGCAGCCTCCTTGGCCTTCTTCAGGGCGTCCTGGGCGGTGGTCCAGAGGGCTTTCTTGGACTGGGCTTCCTTCACGTCGGCTTCGGCCTTGGACAGGGCCTGCTTGGCCTCGTCGGACAGGGCGGGGGCCTCGTTGGCCATGGCGTTGGCGCTGCCCAGGGCGATCAGTGCGGCGCTGAGCAGGGCGAAAAACAGTTTCTGCATTCTTGTCTCCTAAGGTTGATGTCGTTTCTGTTGCGCCGTATGGGAGGCGCTTCCTTGATTGCGGGTTTTCCACCCGCTTCGCCTGCAACATTATCTATTTGCCCGGGTGAAGTCAATTTCCCGGGTTGAAACTTTTGCGCGCCTTGCGTAGTCTTACAGCCGGTTTGAACAACGAGGAGAACACTTGATGCAACCCGACCTGCGAGTCGCCGCGGCTGGCGCCGAACTTTCCGTCGGCACCAACAAGGTGCTGCGTAATACTTATTTGATGCTGGGCCTGACCATGGTGCCGACGGTGATCGGCGCGGTCATCGGCATGAGCATGAATTTCGCCTTCATGGCCGCCAGTCCCATCCTCGGCGCCGTGGTCATGCTGGCGGTGATGTTCGGTCTGTTCTGGGCTATTTCCGCCAATCGCAACAATGGTCTCGGCGTGGCGCTCCTGCTGGCCCTGACCTTCTTCATGGGCCTGATGCTCGGTCCCATCCTGCAAGTGGCGCTGCAGCTGCGCAACGGCGCCCAACTGGTGGGCATGGCCGCCGGCGGTACCGGGGTGATCTTCTTCGTCCTGGCCGGCATTGCCACGGTGAGCAAACGGGATTTCAGCGGCCTGGGCAAGTTCCTCACCATCGGTCTGGTGCTGCTGATCGTCGCCTCCCTGGCCAACCTGTTCTTCCAGGTGCCGGCGATGCAACTGGCCCTGTCCGCCATGGCCGTGCTGATCTTCTCCGGCTTCATCCTGTTCGACGTGAACCGGGTGGTGACCGGCGGCGAGACCAACTACGTCATGGCCACCCTGGCGATCTACCTCGACATCTACAACCTGTTCGTCAACCTGTTGCAGCTGTTGATGGCCTTCGCAGGCGAGCGCGACTAAGCGCATTTCCAGCAAAAACGGCCGACGGCGGGAAACCGACGTCGGCCGTTTTGTTTTTAGCGCGACCTATTGGCCGACAGGAAGCGGTCGGTTTCCCGGCCGATCAGTTCCAGGTTGAGGGTGTAGGCGTCGTTGTGTCCACCGGTCAGGGGCACGAAGGCCTTGGGGGGATGGGCAGCGGCATAGAGGGCCTCGCCGTGGGAGTAGGGAGTGATCTCGTCCTCCCGGCTGTGGAAGATCAGCGCCGGGCTATGTGCCCGCGCCAGGTAGGCCCGGGTATCGTAGCGGAAGCGCGCCAACTGCCGGGCGGGAAGCCAGGGGTAGAGGGTGGCGGCCAGGTCGGGCACGGAGGTGAAGCCGGCCACAATCACCAGGGCCGCGGCTTCCCGGTCGGCCGCCAGCTTGGCGGCCACGGCGGCCCCCAGGGATTCGCCGAAGAGGACGATGTTCCCGGGGAGAATGCGCCGCTGCTCCACCAAGTGACGCCAGGCGGCTTCCCCGTCTCGATACGTTCCTTCCTCGCTGGGCCGGCCGCTGCTGCGGCCGTAGCCCCGGTAGTCGAAAATCAGCACCGACAGGCCGATGCGGTGGAACATCCGGATCGGTTCCAGGCGATGGGCGATGTTGCCGGCGTTGCCGTGGAGGTAGAGCAGGGTGCCGCGGGCGTTGGGGGCCGGGACGAACCAGGCGTCCAGTTTCTCCCCGTCCGCGGTTTCCAGGGTGAGGGGTTCGAAGGGCAGCCCCAGGTCGGCCGGGGTAGCGTCCACATTCCGGGAGGGAAGGTCGGGCAGATAGAGCAGCCGGTCCTGGAGCAGGAAGGCCGTGGCGGCGAAGGCGGAATAGGCGACCGCCAGGGCCAGGACGAGGGTCTTGAGTATTTCCGGGATCATGGGCGGGGCGGCGGGTGGCGACGCTTCCACTATAGTTGGCCCCGATTCCGGTACAATAAGAGAATTTTAATTTACTGGTTATTGGGAATCCGGCTTTGCTTTCCACCGCTAATATCACCATGCAGTTCGGGGCCAAGCCCCTGTTCGAAAACGTTTCCGTCAAGTTCGGCGAGGGCAACCGCTACGGCCTGATCGGCGCCAACGGCTGCGGCAAGTCCACCTTCATGAAAATCCTCGGCGGCGACCTGGAACCCACCGCCGGCAACGTCTCCCTCGACCCCGGCGAGCGTCTCGGCAAGCTGCGCCAGGACCAGTTCGCCTACGAGGACCAGCGGGTCATCGACGTGGTGCTGCAGGGCCACGCCGAGCTGTGGCAGGTGCAGCAGGAGCGGGATGCCATCTACGCCAACCTGGAGGCGACGGAAGACGACTACATGCGCGCCGCCGAACTGGAAACCCACTTCGGCGAGATGGACGGCTATACCGCCGAGGCCCGCGCCGGCGAATTGCTGCTGGGGGTGGGCATTCCCACCGAGCAGCATACCGGCCTGATGAGCGCGGTGGCGCCGGGCTTCAAGCTGCGGGTGCTGCTGGCCCAGGCCCTGTTCTCCAACCCGGACATCCTGCTCCTGGACGAACCCACCAACAACCTGGACATCAACACCATCCGCTGGCTGGAGGAGATGATCAACGGGCGCTCCAGTACCATGATCATCATTTCCCACGACCGGCACTTCCTCAACAGCGTGTGCACCCACATGGCCGACCTGGATTACGGCGAGATTCGCGTCTATCCGGGCAACTACGACGACTACATGGTGGCCTCCACCCAGGCCCGCCAGCGCCTGCTCGCCGACAACGCCAAGAAGAAGGAACAAATCGCCGAATTGCAGGCCTTCGTCGCCCGCTTTTCCGCCAATGCCTCCAAGGCGCGCCAGGCCACCAGCCGCGCCAAGCAGATCGACAAGCTCAAGGAAGGCGCGGTGGAGGTCAAGCCGTCCAGCCGCCAGAACCCCTACATCCGCTTCGAGATGGACGACAAGGACAAGCTGCACCGCCATGCGGTGGAGATGCTGGAAGTGGCCAAGGGCTACGACCACGTGCTGTTCCACAACCTCAGCCTGACCCTGGAAGCCGGCCAACGCCTGGCGGTGATCGGGCCCAACGGCGCCGGCAAGTCCACCCTGCTGAAAACCCTGGTGGGGGACGTTGAGCCGGACCAGGGCAGCGTGAAGTGGGCGGAAAAGGCCAAGATCGGCTATTTTGCCCAGGACCACGCCGCGGACTTCGACTGCGACGACACCCTGTTCGACTGGATGAAGCAGTGGGGGCAGGAGGGCGACGACGACCAGATCATCCGCGCCACCCTGGGCCGGCTGCTGTTCACCGGCGACGATTCGAAGAAATCGGTACGGGTGCTGTCCGGCGGCGAGAAGGGCCGCATGCTCTACGGCAAGCTGCTGCTGGAGCGGCCCAACATCCTGGTGATGGACGAGCCCACCAACCACATGGACATGGAATCCATCGAGTCCCTCAACTTCGCCCTGGAAAGCTACAAAGGCACCCTGATCTTCGTCAGCCACGACCGGCAGTTCGTGTCGTCCCTGGCGACGCAGATACTGGAACTCGACGGCGTGGGCGGCTTCCGCCATTACGTGGGCAACTACGAAGACTACCTGCGCAGCCAGGGCGTCGAAGAATAAGGCCCTCCCCTAACGCTTATTTTCAGGATCGACCTATGAAACTCGGCACCCCCCTTTCTCCTTCCGCCACCCGCGTCATGCTGCTGGGCAGCGGCGAACTGGGCAAGGAGGTGGTCATCGCCCTGCAACGCCTGGGGGTGGAGGTGATCGCCGTGGACCGCTATCCCAACGCCCCCGGCCACCAGGTGGCCCACCGTTCCCACGTCATCGACATGGCTGATGGCGCCGCCCTGCGCGCCCTGGTGGAGCGGGAGAAGCCCGACCTCATCGTGCCGGAGATCGAAGCCATTGCCACCGACATGCTGGCGGAGATCGAGGCGGCTGGCCTGGCCGAGGTCATCCCCACCGCCCGGGCCGCCCAACTCACCATGAACCGGGAGGGCATCCGGCGCCTGGCGGCGGAGGATCTGGGCCTGCCCACTTCCCGCTACGCCTTCGCCGAAACCCTGGGCGAACTCCAGTCCGCCATCGACGGGGGCATCGGCTACCCCTGCATCGTCAAGCCGGTGATGTCCTCCTCCGGCAAGGGCCAGTCCACCATCAACGGCCCGGAGGACGTGAAGACCGCCTGGGACTATGCCCTGAGCGGCGGCCGGGTGAACCGGGGGCGGGTGATCGTGGAGGAGATGATCCGCTTCGACTATGAAATCACCCAGCTCACCGTCCGCGCCCTGGGCGCCGATGGGAAGGTGGAAACCCATTTCTGCGACCCCATCGGCCACGTGCAGGTGAAGGGGGATTACGTGGAAAGCTGGCAGCCCCAGCCCATGTCCCCGGTAGCGCTGCAAAAGGCGCGGGAAATCGCCAAGGCGGTTACCGACAACCTGGGTGGCCGTGGCCTGTTCGGCGTGGAACTGTTCGTCAAGGGCGACGCGGTGTGGTTCTCCGAAGTCAGCCCCCGGCCCCACGACACCGGCATGGTGACCATGATTTCCCAGCTGCAGAGCGAATTCGAACTCCACGCCCGGGCCATCCTCGGCCTGCCGGTATCCGCCGCCCTGCGGGCCCCCGGCGCCAGCGCCGTGGTCTACGGCGGCATGGTGGGCAAGGGCATCGCCTTCGAGGGCGTGGACGAGGCCCTGCGGGTACCCAACACCGACCTGCGCCTGTTCGGCAAACCCGAGTCCTTCGAGCGCCGCCGCATGGGCGTGGCCCTGGCCTACGCCGACAATGTGGACGCCGCCCGGGACAACGCCAAGCTGGCGGCGTCCAAGGTGCGGCCGGTAAGGGGATAGGGCGCCCATGGGCAAGCTGCTGTTCTTCGTCCTGGTTATCCTGGCGGTATACCTGATCGTCAAGAAAGGGACCCGCTCCCTGCCGCCGAAGGAGCTGAAAGAGCCGAAGCCGGAAGTTGAGGATATGGTGCGCTGCGCCCGCTGCGGCGTGCACCTGCCCCGCAGCGAGAGCGTTATGAGCGGCGGCGAGTTCTACTGCAGCGAGGAGCACCGGCTCGAAGGGAAGCCCTGACCCCATGGCGATGCTGAAGCCGCTCGCCGCCGACGCCGACACCCCCCGCCAGTTGTGGCGGTCCCTGCACTACTTCAACCTCTACCGCCTGACGGTGTCGGGCGTGTTCGTGGTCAGCTTCATCCTGTTCGGCCCCGCGCTCACCTATGGGGCCTACGACCCCCGGCTGTTCTTCCTGGTCAGCATCTATTACGTCCTGTTCGCCGCCCTGGCGGAAATTCCCGCCACCCTGCGCCGGCCCCGCTTCGAGTGGCAGCTGAGCGGCCAGGTGCTGGCCGACGTGGCATTCGTCACCCTGCTGATGTATTCCAGCGGCGGCACCCGCAGCGGCCTGGGCCTGCTGCTGCTCACCTCCCTGGCGGCGGCCGGCCTGGTGGGGCGGGGCAAGCTGGTGCTGTTCTTTGCCTCGGTGTCCAGCGTCGCCGTGCTGCTGGAGCACAGCTACCGGGTCTTTCTCCTGGACGGGGACCCCGCCGGCTACATCCAGCCGGCCATGCTGTCGGTGGGCTTCTTCGCCATCGGCTGGCTGGCCCATGCCCTGGCCAAGCGCATGGCGTTGAGCGAGAAGGTGGCGCGGGAAAAAACCGTTGACCTGGAGAACCTGGCCCAGGTGAACCAGCTGGTGTTGAAGGACATGGACGACGGCGTGCTGGTGGTGGACGGGGAGGGGCGCTTGCGCCAGCAAAACGCCATGACCGAGGTGCTGTTGGGCCGACTGTTTTCCTTCCGCCGCGACATGGGATTGATCGACTATTGCCCGCCCCTGGCGGAGTGCCTCAAGCGCTGGCGCGACGCGCCCCACGGCGGCTTCGACCAGTTCCTGGCCCCGGCCACGGGCAAGCAGGTACGGGCACGCTTCGTTCCGGTGGGGGGCGACCCGTCCCAAGGGGCGGTGATCTTTCTGGAAGACATGGGGCGCATCCAGGCCCAGGCCCAGCAATTCAAGCTGGCGGCCCTGGGACGGCTCACCGCCAGCATCGCCCACGAAATCCGCAACCCCCTGTCGGCCATCAGCTACGCCGACGAACTGCTGCTGGAGGAGCCGGACCTGCCCGGCACGCAGCAGCGCCTGCTGGAGATCATCCGCGACAATACCCGCCGCCTGGAAAAGATGGTCCAGGAAGTGCTGCAGCTCAACCGCCGGGATCGGGCCCAGCAGGAGCCCATCGACCTGGCCGATTTCATCCCCGCCTTCGTGGACGAGTTCTGCCAGATCGAAAAAATTCCCCCCGAGCGGTTCGAGCTTCAGGTGAAGGAAGGATTGACGGCGTGCTTCGACCGGGGCCACCTCAATCAGGTGCTGTGGAACCTGTGCCGCAACGCCGCCCGCTATGGCAGCGGCGCCCCGGGAGCGGTGCGGCTGGCCGCCGGCCCCGCGGGCCGCCGGAATTATGCAGTAGAATTGGTGGTGAGCGACGACGGGCCGGGGGTGGACGAATCCATCCGGCCCCAGCTGTTCGAGCCCTTCTTCACCACCGCCAGCCAGGGGACCGGCCTCGGCCTCTACGTGGCGCGGGAGGTGTGCGAAGCCAACGGCGCCGAACTGACATACGAAGAAGGCGAAGAAAAAGGGGGGCGGTTCATCGTGCGATTCAAGGGAGAGCCATGCTGAAAGGGGGCAACGGGCAGAACGGCGGCAGCCGCCGGCGCATCCTGCTGGTGGACGACGAGGCGGACATCCTCGAAGTGCTGGAACTCGCCCTGCTCAAGATGGGCATGGACGTGGAACGGGCCATGACCGTGGCGGAGGCGAAACGGCACCTGGAGAAGGGCGGCTTCCACCTGTGCCTCACCGACATGCGCCTGCCCGACGGCAGCGGTCTGGACCTGGTGGAATTCATCGGCCGCCACTGTCCGGCGGTGCCGGTGGCGGTGATCACCGCCTTCGGCAGCACCGAGAACGCGGTGGCCGCCCTCAAGGCCGGCGCCTTCGACTACCTGTCCAAGCCGGTGTCCCTGGAGCAGCTGCGGTCCCTGGTGAAATCCGCCCTCACCCTGCCCGAGCCGGCGCCCTCCCAGAGCGCCGCCCGGGGCCTGCTGGGCAGCTCCCCGGCCATGGAGGAGGCCCGGCGCCTGATCGACAAGCTGGCCCGCAGCCAGGCCCCGGTGTACATCACCGGCGAATCGGGCAGCGGCAAGGAGCTGGCCGCCCGCCTGATCCACGAGCAGAGCGCCCGGGCCGCCAAACCTTTCGTGGCGGTGAACTGCGGCGCCATCCCCGAGAACCTGGTGGAAAGCGAATTCTTCGGCTACAAGAAGGGCGCCTTCACCGGCGCCGAGCAGGACCGGGACGGCTTTTTCCAGGCCGCCGACGGCGGCACCCTGTTCCTCGACGAGGTGGCCGACCTGCCCCTGTCCATGCAGGTGAAGCTGCTGCGGGCGATCCAGGAAAAGAAGGTGCGCAAGGTGGGCGCCACCCAGGAGGAGAACGTGGACGTGCGCATCATCAGCGCCACCCACCAGAGCCTGTCCGAATGCGTGGAAAGCGGACGCTTCCGCCAGGATCTCTATTACCGCCTCAACGTCATCGAACTCAAGATGCCCCCCCTGCGGGAAATGGCCGGGGACATCCCGCCCATCGTCGAAGCCGTGCTACGCCGCCTGGCGGAGCAGGCCGGGCTCGAAACCGTCCCCGCCATCAGCCCGGACGCCACGGAGGCCCTGTGCCGCCACCCCTTCCCGGGCAACGTGCGGGAACTGGAAAACATCCTGGAACGTGCCTTGGCCCTGAGCAGCGGCGGCGCCATCAACCCGGAAGACCTCAACCTCCCCACCCCCAGCGGCGAATTCATTCCCCCCGCCGCCGAGGCGCCGGACCAGGCCTACTCCCTGCCCGACTACCTGGACCAGGTGGAACGGGCCGCCATCCTCAGCGCCCTGGAAAAAACCCGCTACAACAAAACCGCCGCCGCCAAGCTGCTGGGCATCAGCTTCCGGGCCTTGCGCTACCGGCTGGAGCGGCTGGGGCTGGACTGAGCTTGGCGAATAGCCAAGGCCGGTAGCCAGCGGGTTTACCACCTTTGCGCCAGGGTAGAGGCGTAGCCGTTGGCGCGTTTTGCCCGCGCATTCCTTTGTTTTCCCCTTTGTATCCTTTCCCTGCGCCAGTACGTAAAAGTACGGACTTTATCCATGCTACCGTAATGGTATATTCGTACCAAATATGACGAGATATTAATACACGAATGTCATGACACGGCGCCACGGAAGCCGTCGGCAGAGCAAAAACCAGAATTACAAAAAATAGGAAGAAGCGGCCACCGGACCGCTTCCCTGAGACCACAAGCTTTTGGAGACGGCGATGGTAAAAAAGCCCTAGACGGAGGAGGGCGCCTCCTGACCGTGCTGCGCACGGCCTACAAACATGCATTTGAGATGGCGCGGCCCCTCCTGCGCCACATCGAGTCCTACCGCCAGGCCCCCGAACCGGGGCCGGATGCCGATTTATTGGCACCCCTCGAACGGGATGCTTTTCTCTGGTGCCTGGGCAGCCTGTGCCAACTTCACCGCCAGCCCTTCGACCCCAACCTGCTGCTCCAGCAGTTTCCGCCGCCTTACCATCTTGCCAGCCTTCAGCATGCCGCCCAGGGGCTGAAACTGCGTTCCGGCCTGCGCGCCGTCTCGGTGGAGGACATGCAACACTTTCCCTTGCCGTGTTTGGCGTTTCTTAAGCTGGAGGACTGTCCCTCACCCCCAGCCCCTCTCCCGGAGGGAGAGGGGGGCGCGGCGGGAGGAGGAAAGGGGAGTCTGGTCGGAGGTGAGGGACACGCCGCCGATGCTTCCACCGAAGCCCCACCCACCCCACCCCTCCGCCCCGCCCTAATCCTCAAAGCCGAAGGCGACCAACTCCTCTACTTCCTCCCCGGCGAAGACCAACCCCGCACCGCCACCGCCGAAGAATTCGAAACCGCCTTCGAACCCTGGGCCCTCCTTTTCGCCAAGGAAGGCGAAGCCCTCCCCGACGAAGACGGCCCCCCCGAAGCAGCCTTCGGCTTCAAATGGTTCGTCCCCGAACTCCTCAAGCACAAAAAGCTGTGGAAGGAAGTCCTCGCCGCCTCCCTCGCCATCCAGTTGGTGGGCCTCGCCACCCCCCTGTTCACCCAAGTCATCATCGACAAGGTCGTCGTCCACCACACCCAGAGCACCCTGGTGGTCATCGCCCTAGCGCTCCTGGCCTTCATGGTCTTCACCGCTGTCATGACCTGGGTGCGCCAATACCTGGTGCTCCACACCGGCAACCGCATCGACGCCGTCCTCGGCACCCGGGTCTTCGAGCACCTGGTCCACCTGCCGCCCCGCTACTTCGAGCGCCGCCCCACCGGCACCGTCGTCGCCCGCCTCCAGGGCGTGGAAACCATCCGGGAATTCATCACCGGCACCGCCGTCTCCCTGCTCCTGGACCTGCCCTTCCTGGTCATCTTCCTGGCGGTGATGTTCTACTACAGCTGGAAGCTCACCCTCATCTCCCTGGCCATCCTCGTCCTCATCGCCACTCTGAGCTTCATCGTCACCCCCCTGTTCCGGGAGCGGCTCAACAAGCAATTCCTGGTGGGCGCCCGCAACCAGGCCTTCGTCACCGAATACGTGAGCGGCATGGAAACCGTCAAATCCCTCCAGATGGAACCCCAGCTCAAGGCCAAATACGGCGACTACCTGGCCGAAGCCCTGGCCGCCGGCTTCAATACCCGGCAACTGTCCAACACCTACAATACCGCCGCCAACTCCCTGGACCAGATACAGACCCTCGCCATCCTCTGCGTCGGCGCCTGGATCGTCATGCACGACACCGACTTCACCATCGGCATGCTGGTGGCCTTCCAGATGTTCTCCGGGCGCCTGTCCGGCCCCGTCATGCGCCTGGTGGGCCTGTGGCAGGAATTCCAGCAGGCCTCCATCTCCATCAAGCGCCTCGGGGACGTCATGTCCGCCCCCACCGAGCCCTACACCCTGCTGCCCTCCCGCGCCCCCGGCGCCGCCGGCAAGGTGGAGATCGAAGGCATCGCCTTCCGCTACGGCGACGACCTGCCCTGGCTCTACCGCAACCTGAGCCTCGACCTCCTCCCCGGCCACTGCGTGGTGATGATGGGCCCTTCCGGCTCCGGCAAGAGCACCCTCGCCAAGCTCCTGCAAGGCTTCTACACCCCCCTTGAGGGCCGCATCCTCCTCGACGGCCGGGACATCCGCCACCTGGCCGCCAACGAGCTAAGAGCCTACTTCGGTGTCGTCCCCCAGGAAACCTACCTCTTCTCCGGCACCCTCTACGACAACCTCCTCATGGCCAACCCCCACGCCAGCTTCCCTCAGATCGTCGAAGCCTGCTCCATGGCCGAAATCCACGACGTCATCGACAAACTTCCCCAGGGCTACCAGACCCCCATCGGCGAACACGGCTCCGGCCTCTCCGGCGGGCAGAAGCAGCGCCTTGCCATCGCCCGTGCCCTGCTCAAGCAACCCAAAATCCTCGTCTTCGACGAAGCCACCAGCAACCTGGACCAGCACACCGCCGAACACTTCGCCCAGACCGTGAACAAGCTGCGGGGCAAGGTGGGGATGCTGTTCATCACCCACCAACTGCCCAAGGGGTTGAAGGTGGATGAGGTGGTGATGTTGGGGGGGAAGGGCGAGGAACAGGGAAATGTGACGGAGCGGGAAGATGCGTGAGAAGGCCGGAGAAATGGATGAGCAACAAACGGATTTTTGGATTTTGAAAGGGAGGTAGATATGAGAAATAAAGCGAAGCTGACCCCTTTGACTATCTTTGTGCTGCTAATCGCTGTGCTTACATTGACTGCCTCGTGTGGGATGGTTCACTCCGGGGCGCGGCAACTGGCGACTGATATGGCCCGCGAACTTAAAGTGCAAGTTTGCCGAGTGGCCTTTAGGCCAGGGGACCCATGCGGGGATAGAAACGTTCAGAGTGAGGCTGATTTGGGCACGGCCGTTTACGTGTATATCTATGGCGTAAATGACCAGAGGGAAATGGAATCGCTGGTTGATATGGCTACTAGGCTTCGGGATAAAAAAGACAGGCGGATTCCTGTCTATCTCACGTTTTACGGCGATTTAACCAAGGCACATGAAATCAAGACCGTCAAAATAAAGGGGGACTGAAATGCCGACCATCGAATTTCGGGTAGATGTTTCTGGAATGCCACACAGCTTCATCATCATCGATAATGGCGCTGGATTTGTTCAAGGCTATGGATTTGCTCCTGCTACTGAAAATGATCCAATGGGTCCTGGCCATATCTATCCTCAGACCGACCATTCATATGACTTTTCTACCGGCTCAATCCAAGTCACCAATGAGCAATATAACGCAATAGCAAACTACATCAACGAAAGCATCCAGAATCCACCTGACTACAACCTGCCCGGGAGCATCTTGTTCCCTGGAACGGTTCAGCAGTGTGCACAGTGGGTCATGGATGTTGCGCAGCATGGAAATGTTGAATTGCCATTCACCATGCATAGAGGAGGATGGAATCCCTATGGACAGGCTATATGGATTGGTATCGACGGCGTAATCAACGATATCGAAAAAGCCGTCAATGACCTCTTCACCCAAGCCCGCTCCTGGGTCCGCCGCGACCCCCTCGCCCTAGACCTCGACGGCGACGGCATCGAAACCGTCGGCGCCTCCGGCACTTCCACCGTCCTCTTCGACCACGATGGCGACGGCACCCGAACCGGCACCGGCTGGGTCAAGGCCGACGACGGCTGGCTGGTGATGGACCGCAACGGCAACGGCACCATCGACACCGGCGCCGAACTCTTCGGCGTGGACACCGTC
>Ga0068711_1000263_pt1 | contig 54421 bp, 49 predicted proteins | sample MTBAKMMethaMetaG_FD_62224 | JGI IMG/M metagenome (GOLD analysis project Ga0068711, IMG submission 62224) | Enrichment culture microbial communities from Arthur Kill intertidal strait, New Jersey, USA, that are MTBE-degrading - MTBE-AKM (Arthur... | ecosystem: Environmental > Aquatic > Marine >...
CGGGACTTCATGGCGAAACAGGCCGGTGAAGCCGACCCCGCGAAGGCCGAGGAAGCCGTCTGCAAAAAGCTGGGCATCAAGCCCAGTTCCGCCGTGTTCGAGCGCTTCGCGTGGCTGGGGCTGTTCGACGACCGGCCCCTGCCCATGGAGAAGGGCACGGCCCGGGACGTCATCTCGTTCCTGTTCGGGGAGAAGCTGGTGTACACGGAAGGCGAGCGTGACCTGGTGATCCTGAAGGACGAAATGACGGCGTTCTACCCGAAGTCGGGCACTCGGCTTCGCCACACCTCGACGCTGGTGGACTTCGGCATCCCGGGCGGGGACAGCTCCATCGCCCGGACCACGGGCCTGCCCCCGGCCATCGGAGCCCGCCTCATCCTGGACGGGGAAGTCCGGGCCTACGGCGTGATGTCTCCCGTCATCCCCGAGGTCTACGACCCGATCCTGCAAACCCTCGAAGCCGAGGGAATCCGTCTCACAGAGAGGGCCGAAGCCCTTTAGTAGAACCGGGTAGCCGGTCTTGAACCCAAGCTGGGGCCAGGTCTTGAATTCGAGCATCGACGAGAACCGATGCTCGAATTCAAGACCTGGCCCCAGCTTTGCCCCATCCTTTCCCCATCCTTTCCGTATAAAATGGCCCTCATGAGCGCACAACGAATCGGGAAAACCGTCTGGACCATCAGCGCGGCGAACTTCTTCATCGCCGGCTTCACGAAGTGCTACATGCTGCTGCCCGCCTACATGGCCGCAAGCGGGGTGGTGGACCCGGGGCGCGTCGGCTGGCTGATGGGGAGTTTCTACATCAGTTCCTTCGTGCGCCCCTTCGTGGGCTGGTTCACGGATTCCGCGGGCTTCAGGCGGGTCCTCTTCTTCTCGGGCGCCCTGGCCTCCCTCTCTGGCCTGGGGATCCTCGTCACGAACCCGCGCTCCCTGGTTTTCCTCACCGGGTGGCGGATCCTCTCCGGCATCGCCTACAGCCTCTTCGCCGTGGCCCTGACGGCCTACCAGTCCCTGGCCGTGAGGGGGGAGGACCGCGGGGCGGGCCTTTCCGTCGTCTCTTCCACCACGAACCTGCCGTTTTTGCTGGTCGTTCCCGTTTGCGAGGCGCTGCTGGCCGCCGGGTTCCTGAAAACCTTCCTCCTGGTGCCCGTCCTGATGGGCGTCGGCACCTGCGTCCTCGCCCTTCGCCTGCCCCAGGTGGACATTCTCCGTCCCGCCCGGCGCGGTTCGGGCGTGAAAACCGCCGCCGTCCTGGCGAACCCCCAGGTCCGGATGCTTTTGCAGTCGGTCTTCCTTTTCTGCGCCGTGGACGCCGGCCTCCTCAGCATCTCCGCCCTGGGCCGGGAACGGGGCATCTCGGTCTCGGCCTTCTTCGCCGCCTCCGCCGTCTCGTCCCTGGCGATCCGTTTCTTCGGCCGCTCCCTCGTGGACCGCCTCCCCCGCGTGCGAACCTCCTGGCTCTGCGCGGTCGCCTCTGCCGTGCTTCTGGCCTCCTGCGCCCTCCCGGTCGTCCGCGGGGCCTTCGGCTTCGGCGCCTGCGGGATCCTCTACGGCCTCTCCATCGGTCTCGGCTACCCCGAACTCCTCGCCCTCATCATCGACGTGGCCCCGCCGGAGCAGCGCAGCCGGGTCACCTCCCTCTTCTGGTTCTTCATGGGCCTGTCCTACCTGGCCCTTCCCGTCGTCACCGGCTACCTGGCGGCCGTCGTGCGCTACCGCGCCGCCTTCGTCCTGCTGAACCTCGCCCTTATGCCCCTCGTGGCCTTCCTGGGCCTGAGGTGGGAGAAACTGCAGGCCCTTTCCGTCCAGCCCCGCTGAAAAATTCCATTAACCGCGGCATAATCGACACCGTTTCCCACATTCTTCGAAAGGTGGCTACGGTGTTGGTCAAAGCATTGCTCTTCAAGCTCGACGACGTCCTCTGCAGCGAGGCCCAGGTCACCATGGGCCTTTACCACAAGGCGGTTCCCCGGATATGCCGCCGCCGGGGTTCCCCGCCGGAAAGGGCCCTGCTTCTGCACCTGCTCGAGCACCAGGAGGAGGGGCGCGCGGCCGAGGCCTGGAAACGCCTTTACGCCGACTTCCCCGGTTTCGCCAGGGTCGTGTCCTACTACGACCTCCGGGAGATCGTCAACTCCACCGTCCCCCTGGCCGTGACCTACCGGGGGATCCCGGAAATGGCCCAACTCCTGCGGAGCGCCGGGGTTCTCACGGGGGTCATGGCCGCCCGGTACGACCGCCGCCAGCCCAACAAGGTGACGGCCCTGTACCTGGAAAGCCTTTTCGACCGGGTGATCTACACCGACTACCTGGCCGCCGACCCGGCAGAAGCCCTCGTGGAGGCCCTCGCCGACCTCAGGCGCGAATGGGCGGAAGGGCTGGGGGAGGGGGAGATCGCCTACATCGCCGACGACCCGGCCCTGGATTTCCCCGCCGCCCGGAAAGCCGGGTACCGCACCCTCCGCCTGCGCCTTCCCGAAACGACCCACCAGCACGACGAACCCCAGGCCCCGGACCAGGTCCCCGAACGGGAATTCACCTCCGTGCCCGACCTCGTCACGGCCCTGTGCAAAAACTTCCAACTCGACCCGGCCCGCGCCCTTCCGGGGGAGTGGAACTACTACCTCAAGCCCCGCCCCTGGGGCCCCCTGGCCTGCTAATAGAGCTAATTCGGGACTGTACGGGGCTAATTCGGGACTGACCCTCTTTGAAGCTTCACAAATCGGGGCTCTACCGAATTAGTTTTAGATTCTTTCGTTTCTTTTTTTGTTTTGTTCCATCTTCGTTAATTTTAACAAATCAGGTTTTTCCTGATATACAAGCTCCATTATTTTGCATAGAATATTCGAGGTGCTTAACTTGCCGATAATGGCAAACCTGCCTAAAGGCGGGGACGCAAAGCTACGGGCCTAAAGCGCGATCCGGTGGCGCGCCACGGCAGCCGGGCCGCCGGAAAAAACTCCTTTCTTTTTCCGTCCGGCCGGGTGCCACCTCCCGGCCGGACAACTATTTCGACACCAGCGAAGGCAAAAGGGAGAGATCCGACCATTCGAAATCGGCTCCGAACCCATCCAATGGCCATGCAGGCGATCAAGTTCGGGCTCGACCTCTCCCTCGGGGTGGCCTTCACGCCTCTTGCCTTCATCCTCCGCTTCGAACACAAATGGCTGGACTATTCCGGCCAAATCCTCCTGCTCATGGGAGTCGGCTTCTTTGCCAAGGCCTTCGCCATCTGGGCCTTCGGAATGCATCGCCGCAGCTGGGCCCGGGTCTCCGTGCGCGACCTCGAAAACCTCGTCCTCGGCATTTCCACCGTCACCGTCTTCTACACGGGCCTGGCCTTCGCCTTCCAGCCGGCCCTGGGCATCCCCCGCAGCATCCCCCTGATCGAGGCCTTCCTTGCCGTCGTCATCCTCGGCGGCCTGCGGCTTGCCGTTCGCCTCTGCTTCGAGCACGCACAGGCCGAAAGCGTCAAGGGAACCGCCAGGCGCACCCTCATCGTGGGGGCGGGAGAGGCCGGCACGATCATCGTCCGGGAACTGCTTCGCCACCCCGAGTCCGGCATGATCCCCGTGGCCTTCCTGGACGACGACCCCGGCAAGCGCATCGAAAGCTACATGGGCCTGAAAGTGAGGGGCACCATTTCCGACCTCCCCCGCGTGGCCCGGGAAACGGCCGCCGAAATCGTCCTCATCGCGATCCCCTCGGCTCCCGGCGACGTGGTCCGCCGCATCGTCGACCTGGCCAAGAAGGCAAAGCTCGAGTACCGCATCATCCCCGGCATCTACGAGATTCTCTCGGGCGACGTCTCCGTCTCCCAGATCCGGGAAGTCGACCTGGAAGACCTCCTCCGGCGCGACCCCGTCCGCCTGGACACGGGCGCCATCTCCGGCTATCTCGTCGGCCAGACCGTCCTCGTCACCGGCGCGGGCGGCTCCATCGGCAGCGAGATCGTCCGCCAGGTGGCCCGCTTCCGCCCCGAAAAGGTCCTGCTCCTGGGACGGGGCGAGAACAGCCTCTTCAACATCCAGCAGGAACTCGTCACCAGCCACCCCGAGCTCGACTTCCAGGTGCTCGTCTGCGACGTGCGCGACGCCAACCGCCTGGCCTACCTTTTCGGCCTGCACCTGCCCGACGTCGTCTTCCACGCCGCCGCCCACAAGCACGTGCCCATGATGGAGGAAAACCCCGACGAAGCCGTCCTCAACAACGTGTTCGGCACCCGCAACCTCGCGGAACTGGCCCTGGAATACGGCGTGACGCGCTTCGTCAACATCAGCACCGACAAGGCCGTGAACCCCACCTCGATCATGGGGGCCAGCAAGCGCATCGCCGAGAAGGTCGTGAAAAACGCCTCCAACCGGTGCGAGGAAAACCAGGCCTTCGTCTCGGTCCGCTTCGGCAACGTCCTGGGCAGCCGGGGCAGCGTGGTGCCCACCTTCCGGGAGCAGATCCGCCGGGGAGGCCCCGTCACCGTGACGCATGCCGAAATGACCCGCTACTTCATGACCATCCCCGAGGCCGCCCAGTTGGTCCTCCAGGCGGGGGGCCAGGCCGAGAACGGTTCCGTGTACGTCCTCGACATGGGCGAACCCGTTAAGATCCTGGACCTCGCCGGCGACCTGATCCGCCTCTCGGGCTTCGAACCCGGGCGTGACATCCCGATCACCTTCACCGGCCTGCGGCGGGGCGAGAAGCTTTACGAGGAACTGCTCACCGCGGAGGAAGGCGTGACCGCCACCCACCACAAGAAGATCCACGTGGCCAACAACGGGGTGATCCGCCCCGATTTCGAGGAGAACCTCGAACGGGTCCGCAAGGCGGCCCTGACCCGCGACGAGCACGCCATAAGGCAAGCGATCCATGCCCTGGTGCCGACATTCAGGATGCAGGAAGAAGAAATCCAGCAAAAGGTCGCGGTGTAAACTAATTCGGGACTGTACCGATTTGCAGACAAGATAGGAGATAGATTATGAACGAACCCTTCCTTCCCTTTGCTCTCCCCGATATCGGCGACGAAGAAATTGCCGAGGTTGTCGATTCCCTAAAGTCCGGCTGGCTCACCACGGGACCCAAGACGAAAGCCTTCGAAAAGGCCTTTGCCGAATTCCTGGGGGATGGCGTCGATGCCATCGCCGTCAATTCCGCTACGGCTGGCTTGCACCTGGCCCTGGAGGCTGTTGGAGTGGGCCCGGGGGATGAGGTGATCACCACTCCCTATACCTTTACCTCGACGGCTGAAGTGGTTCGTTACCTGGGTGCCGACCCCGTCTTCGTGGATATCGAGCCGGTGACCCTCAACCTTTCCCCGGAGAAGATCGCTAGGGCTGTCACTTCCAGAACCAAAGCAATCATTCCCGTCCACATTGCCGGCCTTGCCTGCGATATGGGCCCTATCCTTGAGGTTGCCCGCAAGCACAGCCTGAAGATTGTCGAGGATGCCGCCCACGCCTTCCCGTCGACTTACAAGGGCAAGTTGGTTGGCACCCTCCCCACCGACGCCACGGTTTACAGCTTCTACGCGACCAAGACCATCACAACGGGCGAAGGCGGCATGGTTGTCTCAGCGAACCCCGATATCATTGCCCGCTGCAAGACCATGCGGCTGCATGGCATCAGCCGGGACGTGTTCGACCGGTACACCTCGAAAAAGCCTTCATGGTTCTACGAGGTGGTGGAGCCGGGATTCAAATACAACATGACCGATGTGGCGGCCTCCATGGGCATCCACCAGTTGAAAAAGGCCTGGGCTTTCAGGGAAAAAAGGGCTTCGATTGCCGCGGCCTACGCCGAAGCCTTCAAGGACCTCCCGGTCGTACTCCCGGTACTTGCCCCGGAAGGAGAAACCCACGCCTGGCACCTCTTCATCCTGCGTCTGGCCGATAAGGTCCCCGTTTCAAGGGATCGCTTCATCGAGAAAATGGCGGAGAAGGGGATAGGCACCAGCGTGCATTTCATTCCCCTCCACCTTCACCCTTACTGGCGCGAACGCTATGCGCTCAAGTCAGAAGACTACCCCAACGCCACAAAGGCCTTTGAAGCGGCCGTTAGCCTGCCCATCTATACCCGCATGACCGAAGAGGATATCCAGCGGGTAATCCATGCTGTACGGGAGATCCTGGGCTGATGAGGGCAAAGCGTCTGTTCGACCTCTTCTGGGCCACGTTAGGGCTGGTGGTCCTTTCACCACTGTTCCTGGTCGTGGCGGTGTGGATCAAGCTGGACTCTGCCGGTCCTGTCTTCTTTCGCCAGACAAGGGTCGGGCGTTTCGAAAAGCCTTTCCGTATCTACAAGTTTCGAACGATGGTGGCCGATGCGGAGAAAAAGGGACTTCAACTGACCGCTGGAAAAGATCCTCGCATCACCCGTTCGGGAGAATTCTTCCGGAGGACGAAGATCGACGAGTTGCCCCAGTTGATCAACGTGGTTAAAGGGGAAATGAGCCTGGTCGGGCCGCGGCCAGAGGTGCCGAAGTACGTCGAATACTATCCCGATGAGGCAAAGAAGATCGTTTTCTCCCTACGCCCCGGCATAACCGATTACGCGGCAATCCTCTTCCGCAACGAAAACGAGATTCTTGAAGGTTCGGATGATCCGGAAAAGGCATACGTGCAGGAAATCCTTCCCGAGAAAGTCTCGCTTTATCTCAAATACGCTTCTGGAAGAAACTTGTGGATCGATTTCCTTCTCATCCTCGGTACCCTCTTTCCCCGTTTGATCGACTTTTCGCAGAAAGGCATAACCCATGATTGTGCGTGAAGCCACCAGGCAAGATATCCCAGGCATCGTGGAAGTCCATCGCGAGGCCTTTAAAGGTTTCCTGATGACCCGGCTTGGGGAACGGTTCCTGAGAACCTACTACGAGATCGCGCTGGGGTATGCCGGGGTTATCGCACTTGTGACCTTCGATCCTTCAGGCAAGGTCGCCGGTTTTGTCGTAGGCTATGACAACCCCAAGTCTTTCTATACCTATTTTTCTGCTCAAAAAATGAAAATCGCCCTGTCTATGGCTTTTTCCCTCTTGTGGAACCCCTTCCTGCTGTCTCGTGTCATGGCGAGCAAACAGCAGGCAGAAAACTCTGCTCGCAACGAGGCTTATGCCGACGGTGTAGTGGAACTCGCATCGGTGGCGGTCTCGCCAGAATTCGAAGGACGAGGGCTTGGCGGAAAACTTGTCGATGGTTTTATTGATAAGGCGAGGGGTTGCGGTGCAAAGGAGATTTTCCTGACTACGGATTTGTTGGATAACGATCAGACGCTCAGGTTTTATGAGAAATGCGGGTTCAGTCTAAATAGTGATTACGAAACGAGCTGTGGAAGGGAAATGCGGCAATACAAGTTATCCTTATTAGGGCGAACCAGTTGAAAATATTATTCATAGGAGTTTATTCTTCCCCAATTAACAAACCTAACGTTCCGCTCAACGACGACCTTTGTCGGGCTTTGTCGAGTGCTGGCCATAATGTTACGTTTCTAGGTCTTGGCAATGGTATTTCTGAATCCGACGATAAACTTAAGAATAAAAAAATAGTTGGATTTTCTAAGGAAAACAACCTTCTCAAGAAACTATTCAACTATCTAGCGGTTTTTTGTTATTCTGTAATTAATATTTTATTCTTTGCCTACGATACGGTTTTCATATATAGCACTCCGCCCTTTTTGGTTTACCCCGTGGGAATCCTGGCAAAAATGAGAGGAATGTCGCTGATCTACGACATAGAGGATTTATATCCTGAAATATTAAACGTGAGTTTTGGCGTTAAAAAGTCCAATGGCTTTTACCGGCTTTTTGAAAAAATAGAGAACGCATCTCTTGGCAGGTGTTCCCTGATACGAGTTTTGAGTCCTTCAATGAAGAGTGCGATTGAAGATAGGGTAAGAAAATCCGCAGAAATCTCTGAAAGGATCAGGGTTATCCCAAATTGGATTTATAGCGAATTGGACGAGATTGAACTTTTTGAAGGAGAAGAAGTAAGAAGTGGAGTTGAGCCGCAGAATGTGACGATAGAGTATTCAGGGAATATCGGTTACGGTCAAGGATTGGAAAGAATGCTAGATGTGGCGAAGGAAATCCCAGGAGCTAAATTTATCATTCGTGGAGAAGGGCTCAATAAGGTCGACTTACAGAAGAGGGTTCTTCTAGAAGCATTGCCGAACCTGTCGCTTGAGGGGTTTCTTCCGAAGAAGGAATACTATAAGCGACTAACACATAAGCATGTTTTTCCCCTTGTATTGCTGAGAACCGGAGTGGGACTCTACTCTATACCGAGCAAGGTGCTGGCGATAATCAAAGCAGCGAAATACGCCCTTTACGGAGTGGACCCTGACTCTGAGATTGCCCGTGTTGTCAATGAATATAAGATCGGAATCGTTTTTAATCCGAACGATATAAAGGAATTCAAAAAAGCCGTTATCGCTGTTACGGCTATTAGGCAAGAGGGCGGGATGTTTCAGGAGTTGAATCAATTGCTTTCGAGGGTGAACGTTTTGGAAAAATATATCGGCTTGATAAGCGGGAATGGGGTAAGCCAAAGATGAAAAAGATCGCACTTGTTACTGGTATCACTGGCCAGGACGGGGCCTACCTGGCAGAGTTCCTGCTCGAAAAAGACTACGAGGTCCACGGCATCAAGCGGCGCAGTTCCCTCTTCAACACAGGCCGTATCGACCACCTCTACCAGGATCCACACGAGGAGGATGTTCGATTTGCCCTGCACTACGGGGATCTCACCGATGCCACGAACCTCATCCGCATCGTCCAGGAAGTCCAACCGGACGAAATTTACAACCTCGCTGCACAAAGTCACGTGCAGGTTTCTTTCGAAACCCCAGAGTACACGGCCAACAGCGACGCATTGGGCACCCTAAGGCTTTTGGAGGCCATCCGTATCTTGGGACTGGATAAGAAGGCCCGTTTCTACCAGGCTTCCACCAGCGAGCTCTTCGGCAAGGTCCAGGAAGTTCCCCAGAAGGAAACGACCCCCTTCTATCCCCGTAGTCCCTATGCCGCAGCCAAACTTTACGGTTACTGGATCACGGTTAATTACCGGGAAGCGTACGGTCTTCATGCTTCCAATGGCATCCTGTTCAACCACGAGTCCCCTCTTAGGGGAGAGACTTTCGTTACGCGCAAGATTACACGTGCGGTAGCCCGAATATCCCTCGGCTTGCAGAAAAGGCTTTACCTGGGCAACCTCGATGCGAAGCGCGATTGGGGACATGCAAAGGATTACGTCCGTGCCATGTGGCTCATGCTCCAGCAGGAAGAGCCAGACGACTACGTTATCGCTACCGGACAGACCCAGAGCGTCCGCGATTTTGCCGAACTTGCCTTCAGGTATGCCGGCATTGAGCTTGCCTGGGAAGGGAGGGGCATCGAGGAAAAGGGTTACAATGCCCTGACCGGGGAAGTATTGGTCGAAGTGGATCCCCGTTATTTCCGGCCCACCGAGGTCGAATTGTTGTTGGGGGATCCGTCCAAGGCACGCGAGAAACTTGGCTGGGAGCCCTCCGTGACGTTCGATGCACTCGTGAGAGAAATGGTTGAGAATGATATCGAGCACTTCCGAAAGGAAGTCTACTGTCGTGAAGGCGGGTTTGCCTCAGCCCCTCGTATCGAGGAACTGGGGCAAATTCGGGCCTAGGGAGAAAAGGACAATGGAAAAGGAAGCCAAAATCTACGTCGCCGGTCATAGGGGGCTTGTGGGTTCGGCCCTGGTTCGAAAACTGAAAGCTGAGGGCTACTTGAACCTGGTCAATCGAACCAGCAGGGAACTGGACTTGCGCCGCCAAGACCAGGTGGAGCGGTTCTTCGAAGAAGAAAAACCGGAATACGTTTTCCTTGCCGCAGCAAAAGTTGGGGGGATCCTCGCTAATAGCACCTACCCCGGCCAGTTCATCTACGAAAACCTCATGATCCAGACGAACGTTCTCGAATGTGCCCGCCTCCACAAGGTCAAAAAACTCCTTTTCCTGGGTAGTTCCTGCATCTACCCACGAGAATGCCCACAGCCGATTAAAGAGGAATACCTTTTGACCGGGCCTCTGGAGCCTACCAACGAAGCCTATGCCATTGCTAAGATTGCGGGAATCAAGATGTGCCAAGCCTACCGAAAACAATACGGCTGCAATTTCATTGCCGTGATGCCCACGAACCTTTACGGTCCTAACGACAACTACGATCTGGAAGAAAGCCACGTTTTACCAGCTTTAATCCGAAAAATTCTTGAAGGGAAAGAGAAACGCGATTCATTTGTAACCCTATGGGGTACGGGCGCACCCTTGAGGGAATTTCTGCACGTCGACGATCTAGCCGATGCCTGTTTATTTCTGATGAACAACTACAACAAAGCAGAAATTATAAATATCGGAACAGGAAAGGATTTACCGATTCGGGAATTGGCGGAACTCATTAGGTGCATTCTCCAATATAAAGGAGAAATTAAGTGGGATGAAAGAAAACCAAATGGTACAAGACAGAAGAAACTTGAAATATCGCAAATTAAAAGTCTAGGTTGGAGCCCACAAATCAATCTGGAAATGGGACTCAAAAAAGTAATTAATGAAATCAACAAAACAATTTTTTAGAATTTTGATAGTTAAATAATATTTTCTTTAAATGCTTTTTGTAAAACATAAAACATAGGATTAAGCTTAGCAAATATAAGTTAATGTAATGATTACAATAAAAAAAACAGTGAAGAGTAAGGCAAATCAAAGATTAAACAGCTTTATAGCATAAAAAAATAAAACAAAAAGACCATTACCTGACAATGTGAATGCTTTTAATGATAAAAAGCCATGTTTTTTATAAAAAAGTTTAAGCATGTTTGCTAATATTTTATATGTTAATGGAGTGACATGTAGAGATGAAACGTCTTCTGTACGTAACCCCCCTTTGGTCAGGGCTAAAAGACCTTCTCTTCGAAGGGGCAGCAGAGGGAAAGGGAATGCCGGCATTTATAAAACCATTGCAATATTTTGTGAGCAATGGGATTTCAGTTGACCTAGTTGTTTGTAGTTGGGAAAACCCGGATTTTAAGATTAGTGCTAATTGGTTAAAAAATACCACCGTAAAATATATTAAAATAAGAAAAAGTCGGTTTGCCGTTGCCAAACTGATCAACCTTTTTAAAATATACATGGGAGTGATGAACTTATTAAATAAATCAAAATATGACTTTGTTTATGGCCACGGTGGATCGATAGGACTTATTGCTTGCATTTTAGCTCATAAAATGGGAATCCCTTGTGGGCAACGATTGTATGGGACTTTTTTGTCAGAAAAAATACGCAGATATGGATGCGCGCGTGTTTTTCTAAAACATCCTTTTGAATATTTAAGCTTTTTATTGAATAATAAAAATTTTCTTATGGTTACAAACGATGGGACCGAAGGAGATTATGTCTGGGAAAAAATAACTGCATCAAAAACTAACTATAAATTTATATTTCCTTATAATGGGATAGAGTATCAATCTAACAATGATAATAACGATTATTGTATTCCAGCTTTTCTATCGAATATTGTAGACCCCTTTTTATATTACCCTGCCAGGTTTGATAGATGGAAAAGACAAGACATGTTAATCGAGATAATTAATGAACTGGTAAGTAAAAAAAGGGGAATACATGTTTTTTTTTCAGGGCATGTTTTCGATACTAAGTATTACGAGGAAGTTTTTAAAAAAGCTCATGATTATAATATTGGAAAATATGTACATTATGTTGGTACATTAAATAAAAAAGAAATGAAATATATGTTTAATCAAAGCATGGCAACGCTTTTTTGCTATGATTTTTCAAATCTTGGTAACGCATTTATTGAAGCTTTATCGAATGGGGCCTTAGTAATAGCTAGAAAAAATAAAGAAATTGAAAAAATAATTATAGATAGACAAGATGGCTTTTTGGTAGAAAACGTAGATGACTGTGTAGCTCTGATTGAAATGCTCAATAGTACGCAAGATCTAAATAAAATAAGAGAAGCTGCAAAGACAAAAGCTGAAGAAATATTTCTATCATGGGAAGAAAGATGTAAATACGAATATGTATTGATAAATAATATTATAGGAGAAAGACAATGAAGATAACTTCAATAGATGAGAGAGTAATGCCTCAATGAAGCTGGCATAAAATGCATGCTTAATGTGCATTGACCCCCTCCAGAACTGCACATGATATTGTGCAGGAGAAGGGAGAGGGTAAAGCTGATGGAGCAGGTACAAAACGGTGCCAACCAGGACGTGAAACGCTGGACTGCCAAGAGAAAAGCGGTGTATTGACCCCCTCCAGAACTGCACATGATATTGTGCAGGAGAAGGGAGAGGGTAAAGATGACGGAGCAGGAACAAAATGGCGCCAACCAAGATGTGAAACGCGGGACTGCCAAGAGAAAAGCGGCTCTCATTCTGGACCTGATCAAGGGGACCATCACCGTCACCCAGGCGGCCCGGACTTACGACCTCACCCCTGCGGAGATCGAGGAATGGCTCGAGGAAGGCCTCAGGGGCAGGGAGAACAACCTCAGGAGCCGTCCAAAGGACGTGGCGGAGCAATACGAAAGCCAGATCAAGGACCTGCAGGCCAAGGTCGGGGAACTCGTCCTGGAGGTGGATGTCCTAAAAAAAGCCAAGCGTCTGTTCGGCCAACCCCCTAAGAAATAAGGGCCCCCCAGGCGGACCTCGAACGAGTGGGGCGCAAAGTCATCATTAAGAGGATTTGCCGGATCCTGGGGTTTTCGAGGCGGAGCTTCTACTACAAGCCCCGGAAAAGGCGGATCCCGTTGAACCCTGACAAGTTACAGAAGGTGTCCGATTGCAACGAGAAGTTCCCGACCTACGGGTACAGGCGAATTGCCCTACTCATGAACGAGAACCGCAAGGTAATCCAGAGGATCCTGCGGAAGAAGCACTGGCAGGTCCGGAAACGGCCCGTAGGGCATCGTCCGAGGGTTAAGGTCGTCCCTTCACAAACTCCGGAACGGGACATCCGCTGGTCCACCGACCTGGCCATGGTCTGGTGCGGGCGGGACCGGTGGTGTCACCTGGCTCTTGTGATCGACTGCGGGAGCCGGGAACTTTTGGGCTGGCGCCTCTCTTCCCGGGGCCATGCCAAGACGGCTGAAGCGCCCCTGGAAGAAGCGCTGATCCACCGCTTCGGGCATCTGGGAAGAACCACGAAGCCGATCATCCTGAGAAGCGACAACGGCCTGGTCTTCACCAGCAAGCGCTACACGAACACCGTCAGAAGCTACGGGCTGACCCAGGAATTCATCACGCCCTACACCCCGCAACAGAACGGCATCGTGGAGCGGTTCATCAAGAGCCTGAAGGAAGAGTGTGTCTGGCAGCACCGGTTTGAATCCCTGTCCCAGGCCCAGGGTGTCATCGCTTCTTGGATTCGCCACTACAACACGGAACGGCCCCACCAGGCCCTGGGATACAAGCCACCGGTTTTGTTTGACAAGGTTCAGGCATTAAGCGCGTAAGTTGTGCCATTTTCAGGGGGTCATTACAGTGGTTCCGGGTACCACCTGGACTACACAAGTGGTTCCCTTGACTAGGATTAGGATGAGAGTCGCTTTTCTCTTGGCAGTCAGCGCTTTACATCCGGATTGGCGCCGTTTTGCGTTTTCTTTACCTTCCCCCCTTCCCCCGCACAATATCATGTGAAATTATGGAGGGGGTAAATACATCCTTTTGTAAGAGGTGCAATTATGAAAATAGTTCATATCCATAGCTACTTTATGGACGGCTGGGAATACCAAGAAAACGATTTGCCTTTATATCAAGCAAATCTAGGGCACACTGTTTTTTTTATTACATCTTGTATAAATCGGTACAGTAATTATAGATACAAGCAGGGCTACTATAAAAGCAATGGGATAGAGATTATTAGGCTAAATGAAAAATATGAGTTTAAGCAAAGATATGTATGGCTATCAGGATTATATGCTGCAATTACAGAAATCTCTCCTGATTATATATTTTTTCATGAAGGCGCGACTAACCCGCAATTGTTAGTAGTAGGAAGATATAAGAAAAACCACCCTAACGTCTTTCTAGCTATTGATAATCATGCTGATTCAACTAATAGCGGAAAATATAGAATATGGAAATTCTTTTATATAAATATATTTTTAAGAATTATTAATATGATTTCCAATAAAGCTGTAAACATTGTGTATGGTGTTACTAAAGGGCGATGTCGCTATGCAAGAGAAGAGCTTGGTTGTGATAAAAACAAAATAAAGCTATTGCCTATAGGTATAAAAGAATGTGTTTCAGAAAATACCGTCTCTAAAGGAAAAACACTTTTCATTTGTTCCGGGGGAAAAATATCAAGTAATAAGGGGTATGGAAATATGTTGAATGCAATAAACGATTTAATGCGCGAAGGGCTAGATATAAAATTGTATTTATTCGGTACCATTGAAGATATCTCTGTAACTAATAGATTAAATAATATGAGCAATGTGTTTTATTTAGGGTGGAAAAGCAGTTTTGAAATAAACGAAATATTTCATAATTCGCACATGGCATTGTGGCCATTGCTACATACAACTTTGATAGAAAAAGCATTAGGTTGTGGGATACCTGTCCTAATGCGAAGATATGACGCCACTGAGCATTTGATTGAAGGATCGGATTTCTACTTAAACCATGGCACGACAAAGGAAATACACGACAAAATTAAAGAGATATATAATAGCCAAGAATATCGAAAGCAGGTTATTACGCATATAAAGAAAATAGCAAAGATGTATAAATATGAAGAAATAGCAAGAATGAGCATAGACGGAGAAGGTTACGGAAATGTATGGGAACAACGTAATTAATTCTTTTTTGTTTTTTTATTTTTATTTCTTATGGCTTGCGCCTGCGACGTTACTTAGATCTATTTCGTCTAATACATATAATAATATCACCGGATATATGCTTTTTTTTATAGGAACGATAGGGATATTATATAAAATTAAAAACGGCGTTAGGAAATCGTTGCTGTTTACAGTTGCAGCAATAACTACCGTTATGTTGCTAGCTGCTTTTAGTTCTCTCTCAAAAGACACTATCGGGACAATAATAGAACTTTCGTATGGAGTAGTTTATTGCGTTATTCCCATATTCCTAGGTGGTTTAATAAGCAAAGACATTAAAGAAGATAAAGTAAGATTTAACCAAGGCATATTTTATGGAGTCATTTTGATATTTGTTTATTTAATCTCTTTGATCAACACAAACATAACCATGCATATCATACGAGTAGGGCTATTATCGAATCCGCAAATATTCACAAACCACTTATCTTTTGACTTTATTTTAATATTTCTATTTTTATCCCAAACAAAAACGGCCAAGTATTTAATATTAGCAATAGGTCTAATGGTCGTAATATTTTCTGGTAACAGAGGAGCAAGCATCGTATATATTGTTGCAACTATTGTGGTGATTATGAGCAAGAGCAATATTAATATAAATACAAGCATACGTAAAGAAATACTGGCGCTGCTTATCGTTTTAATAAGTATATTTTTTATAACCTATGGTAACGATGGTATAGCTATAACTCAGTTTAATAAAATACATAAGGCTTCACTGGGAAGATGGGACATGTCTTCGATGGAGCGGATACTTAACAACAGAGAAATTGGATACATTGATGCCATAAAAACAATTTCTGATAATCCGCTTATTGGAAATTTTACTTATAAGTATATAAGTGGGAGTTTTGCGCATAATACAGTAATAGATATATATGCAAAAATGGGTTTACCTGGGTTCTTAATGACGATAATCTTGTTGATCGCGATGGTACGAAGAGCATGGCGAATGGCAAGATATGATTATGAAGATAAGCTTATGTTGTTGGTGTTTGCTTCTTTCTGTTCCTTGACTATGGTTGCGCTAACATTTCAATCTTATCTATATGAACCAACGTGGTGGTTTCTTTCAGGTATAGTATTGTTTTATGATATGAAAAAGAGAAAAGATAACTAGGTTGATATCTAGGAAAAGCAATGGTGCAAGCAAAGTAGACAATGCTTAAGGTTAGAATAAACAAGTTTGGGATCGGTTACATTAGTGACTAAAGGATCTATTCGAATATTTGAAGATGGCTTTGTTTTGTTAAAAGAAAGAAGGTTTAGACAATGAGAGTCTGTACAGTAGTTGGTGCACGCCCCCAGTTTATAAAAGAAGCAGTAGTAGGCGAGGCGTTGAAAAAATACAAAATTGAAGAACTATTGGTCAATACTGGCCAACATTATGACTCGAATATGGCTGATGTTTTCTTTGACTGCCTATCCATAAAAATCCCCGACTATAACTTGGGTATTGGGTCGGGATCCCATTCGTTTCAGACAGGAACGGCCATGATCCGGTTGGAGGAAATCCTTATAAAAGAAACACCCGATATGGTCCTTGTTTATGGCGACACGAACGCGACCCTGGCCGCGGCTCTGGCGGCCGCAAAGCTGAAAATCCCTGTCGCGCACGTTGAAGCGGGCTTAAGGCAGCATCCCAAGGACATGCCTGAAGAGATCAACCGCGTGGTCACGGATCATGTCTCGTCCCTTCTTTTCTGCCCCACGAAAAAAGCCGTTGAAAATCTGGCGGGTGAAGGAATAAGCAAAGGCGTCCACTTTGTGGGAGACGTGATGTACGACCTTTTCTTGAAAATGAAGGCTCGATTGGATGTTCCAACTATACTTAAGCGATTAGGGCTTGAGGAAAAGAGGTTTATCCTGGCGACTGTACATCGAGACTTCAATACTGATAACCCAAACCGCTTGAAAACGATCCTTTCCGCGTTAGACGAGATCACACAGGAAATCCCCGTCATCCTGCCTCTCCATCCAAGAACTAGGAAAGCCATCTCTAAAAACGGTTGCGAAGAGTTGGTAAAGCGGCTGCAGATTGTCGAGCCCCTCGCCTATCACGAAATGATGGCCTTGCTGGTCGGCTCAAAAAAGGTCATCACAGATAGCGGGGGTTTGCAGAAGGAAGCGTATTTTGCGGGCGTCCCTGCCTTGGTGATGATGCCGGACACGGCTTGGATCGAACTGGTGGAGGCTGGCTGGAACGTCCTGGTCGATGCGGGAAAGGGCACGATCGTGAAGGAAGCTTTGAGCGAGGGAAAAGAGAGTAAGAGCAATGCAGAGCTTATTTACGGCGATGGGCAAGCGGGGCAAAAGATCGCAGATATCCTCACTCGGCAAGCTTGGAGAATTTAGAGTACAGAGGGTGCTTTCCTCACAGTGCTATCCGTGTTTTTGACAGAACAGGTGGAGAAGCGGAAAAAGTACCTTCCTATTGTAGAAAAGCAACACCCCGCACAGTCCGGTTTCGGCTAGAAAAACGAAAAAATTGAAACCATCCGCTTCAAGCAGAGATAAAAATGCCCCAATTGCAAGGATCGCGATATTGACCGCATGCCTTCGCGCTTCCATCTTGATCCACACAAGACTCGAAAGGACCGTCCGCAGCCAGAAAAAAGCAAGGTATGCGATCGCCGTGGAAACTGATGCCCCAAGGGCCCCATATAGGGGAACTAGTATGGCGTTACCGATACCGTTGATGATGGCGCAAGTTACGGTGATGATAAGGGTCAAGGCTGTTTTCCGGCTGAAAGCGATTCCAAGGGCGGTTGTCTCAGATATCGTGTAGAGGATCGGGTAAAAGATCAGGAAAGGAACCAGCACGGATGCGGCAGAATACCTCGAGTTGAAGATCAGGATGACTATATGCCTGGAAAGGATGATCAATATTCCTCCAAGGCACATCAAAGCCGAAACCGTGTTGCTTACCCGCTCGAATTTCTCGGGCGCTTCTTTGTTTTCATACCATCGGTAGGCAGTCGGTATCCAGAAAGTGCAGAAGGCGGATTGGGCGATAAGGAACACTCCCGCTATTTTGAAGCCTGTGGCATAAAGTCCGATCTGGGTGAAATCCGACCAGGTTCGCAGCGCAAGGCGATCCATGCCGGCAAAAAACCACCCAATGATATTAGCAGGCACAAGGGGTAATCCGAAGGCCAATAACCGCTGGAGTAGTTCCTTGTCCAATCCCAACCCGGAATGATTCCACAAGCCACGGTTCATCCATGTGAGGGCAAGGCTAATAATTAGGCTGGCTAAGGTTGTTGCGATCAGGATTCCAAGGAAACTCCTCATCCAATAGAGGAACCCCACCATGAACAGGGTAGAGATGGACTGACGTGCGATGGATAATCCGGAATACAACTTCGCTCGTTCTTGCATGCGAACGACCTGCTTGTTGAAACGCTCGAGGATCGTTAGTGGGAGGCAAAGAGCCAAACTAGCAATCCCGATGAAGGAACTCTGGCCATAGAGTAAAAGGGAAAGGGGCTCTGAAAAGACAAGAATACCTACTGAAGCCAGGCAGGAAAGAATAAGTGGAGGTAGACAGGCATGAAGGAGAAGGCTGCGCTTGTCCTTGGCCGTGTTGAATTCCCGGACAAAGGCCTGGTCTAGGCCCAGATAGGCCGCAAGTCCAAAAAGGGAGAGGACCAAAGAAAACATGGAGGCTTTCCCGAATTCCTCCGGAGCGATGAGCCACGTCGCTAGCGGAACCGTAATGAATGAAATCAGGGCCGATACCAGTGGGCCCATGGAGAACGCGAATAATCTTTTCAGGAAATCCCTGGGATTTTCGCTCATTGTGAGATCAGAACTCTTCCCGTGATAGTACGGATTCGTAAATTTGTGAGAGTTGCTGGGCGATAACCATTGGGCTGAATTGCCTGACCATGGATTCCCGAATGGCGTGTTCCGAGAAGTTTCCCCTCGTTTCAAAGAGTTTTTTCAAACCTTCCGATAGGGCATATTGATCGCCCGCAGGTACAAGAAACCCAACCTCCGGCGTCACAAAATCTTCAGGTCCTCCGGACCTTGTGGCGATCACGGGGAGACCGGTCGACATTGCCTCGATCAGGACGACTCCGAAGGTTTCGAAAAAGCTGGAGGAAACGAAAGCGTTCGCCTGCCACATCGATTGCCGGACTCCTCCCCGGCTCAATAGGCCGAGGAAGCGCACCTGGTTGCCGATACCTAGTGCTTCAACAAGGGAAACCAATTCGTTTTTTTGTTCTCCGTCCCCTCCAACCCAAAGTTGGAAATTCTCGTTACCCCTGAAAGTTTCGGAAAAGGCCTTGACCAAGAGGTCAATTCCCTTCTTTTTTGTCAAAAGAGCGACGGTCAGGAAAATGAAGGGCACCGATGCCCTTGGTTCCCTAGGAGGGACGAAAAAATCCGTATGGACGACGTTGGGGACGACCTTGACGTCTTTTTTCGAGTAGCGGTCCATTAGCAGCCTTGCAAGGGGTGCTGAAACGGCAATGCGTTCGGATGCCAGGGAAAAGGCTTCCTGGATGTAAGGAACATGGGGTTTCGGGATCAGGTTTCTTGCGAAGGCGGTCGAATGCTCGGTGATGACATAAGGCAGGCCATAGCGGGCCGCAATATGCTGAGCCGCAACCCCGCCCCAAAGGGCCGAATGGGCGTGAAGAATGTCCGGCATTCCGAATTGATTGACATATCTTTCGAAGAGATCGAAGGCCTGTCTTATCCATATTCGTTCGTTTATCCTGGGCATTTTGGGTATAGACCAGGGTCTTTTCCGAAGAGTGGGAATCCCCTCCTCTTCTTGATAGCTAATGGGAGAGAAGGGGTCCCAGAGCCTTCCTTGAAGGATAGTTCTCAGGCTTCTTTGGCATACGGCAATGACACCGACCTTCAAGCCGGCCTGTTTTAAGGCTTGTGCCTGTTCGTAGAAAAAGATACCTGAAATTGGAGATTCTGGTGTCGTGTACCAGGAAGGAAGGATAAGGACATGCATCCTTCACCCTACCGCGGCATGGCGCACATGCGCACTTGTCCGCCCGAAAGGGCTGATTGGTACGCCGCTTCGATGATCTCCACCGTTTTGCGCCCTTCCCTTCCGCTCACCAGTTCGTCCTCCCCGTTTTCGAGCACGTCCAGGCAGTGCCGGTAAAAGTCCAGGTGCCCGGAACCGTAAACGCTCTTCGGGTTCGTGTCGGCTTCCTTCACTTCCTCGTCCATGGGATGCGGGGTGTCGAAATTCCACTCGATGATTTTATTCAGGGCTACTCCGCCGATGCGGACGGTTCCCCGCTCGCCGAGGATCGTCAGGCTGCCCTCCAGGTTCTTCGGGTAGGTCAGGGTAGTGACGTTCAGGCTGCCCAGGGCCCCGCTGCGGTAACGGAGGTTCACCACGATCGTGTCTTCGGCCTCGATGCGCCGGGCCAGGGTGGCGCTGAAGGCCTGCACGGATTCCACGGCCCCTCCGAACCACTGCATCAGGTCCACGTAGTGGGCCGCCTGGTTGCAGAGGGCCCCGCCGTCGAACTCCCAGGTGCCGCGCCATTTGGCCTGGTCGTAGTAGTCCTGGGGGCGGGTCCAGAGGACGTTGGATAAAAGCATGTTGATGCGGCCGAAACGGCCCGTTTCGAGGGCTCTTTTTGCAAGCTGGATCGTCTTGTTGAAGCGGTTCTGCTTGACAACGAAGTACTTCGTCCGGGCTTTGTCGCAGGCCTCGATGGCTTCGTCCACGGCGGTCAGCTTGGTGCCGGCGGGTTTTTCGCTCAGGGCATGGCGTCCGGCCTGGGCGGCCCGGATCACGTGCTCGGGGTGCATTCCCGATGGGGTGCAGATGGAAACGAGGTCGAAAGAGCCTGACGCCAGCATTTCGGCATAACGGGTGAAGGGAGTGCAGTCGGTGCCGATGGCCTCGGCGGCGGTTTCTGCCCGTTCGGGAACACTGTCGCAACAGGCCACGAGCTTGGCCCGGCCTTCGGCTTCCAGGACCTTGATGGCATCGATATGGTTCTTGCTGATGCGGCCGCAACCCAGGAGGGCAATCCGGAGCATGAGGAGATCAGTCCTTTCCTAGAGTCGTTTCAGGTTCTCGGGCAGGGGCAGGGTTAGCCCCAGTTTCGTCGCCACGATGTTCTTGGTGTCCAGCACCAGCGGCGCGTGATCGAGAAGGGCCTGGTAATCCAGGTTGTTCGTGTGGGCGGTGGTGACGATCACGGCGTCGAGGTTCTTTAGGAATTCCGGATCAAGGGCCACCGAAGGGGTGCGGGATCCATGGCGCTTCACCAGGGGGCAGTAGGGGTCATGGAAAAAGACTTGTGCCCCCTTGGCCTCCAGTTCGTCCCAGACTTTCAGGGCCGGGGATTCCCGCATGTCCTCGATATTGCCCTTGTAGGCCACGCCGCAGAGCAGGACCCGGCTGCCCTTCAGGGGCTTTTCCCGGTCGTTCAGCAGGTCCTGCAGGCGGTGGACGACGTAGGCGGGCATGTCGTCGTTGATGTCGCCGGCCATTTCGATGAGGCGGGTGTGGTAGTCCACCGTCCGGGCCTTCCACGTGAGGTAGTAGGGGTCGATGGGGATGCAGTGGCCCCCCACGCCGGGGCCGGGGTAGAAGGGGACGAACCCGAAGGGCTTGGTGGCGGCGGCGGCGATGACCTCCCACACGTTGATCCCGAGCTTGTCGCAGATGACGGCCATCTCGTTGGCCAAGGCGCAGTTCACGATGCGGAACGTGTTTTCCAGGATCTTGGTCATTTCCGCTTCCTTGGGGCTGGAAACGGCGAACACCGGGGCCTCCAGCACGGCTTCGTAAAGGGCCTTGGCGTGGCGGGTGCACTCGGAAGTGCAGCCACCGACGACCTTGGGAGTGTTCTTGGTCTTGTAGCGGAGGTTGCCGGGGTCCACCCTCTCCGGGGAGAAGGCCAGGAAAAGGTCGGTGCCGATGGAAAAACCGGCTTTTTCGAAGAGGGGCTTCAGCACTTCCTCGGTGGTGCCGGGATAAGTGGTGGATTCCAGCACGACGAGCATGTCCGCGTGGGCATGTCCGGCCACGGCTCGGGCCGAGGATTCGACGAAGGAGAGGTCGGGCTGCTTGAAGTGGTCCAGGGGGGTCGGCACGCAGATGGCGATGACATCGCAGGCGCCCAGGCGGGCCATGTCGGTGGTGGCGGACAGGTGCCCGGACTTCACCAGGGCGGCCAGTTCCTCGGGAACGACGTCGCCGATGTAGTTTTCCCCGCGGTTCACCTGGTCCACCTTGTCGGCCTGGACGTCGAATCCCACCACGTTGAAACCCGCCTTGGCCTTTTCCACGGCCAGGGGCAGGCCCACGTAGCCCAGGCCCACCACGCCGATGGTCGCGGTTTTGGATTGGATCTTCTCGTAAAGGGTCACTTGGGTTCGCCTGCCTTGTCGTAGAAAACCTGGTTTTCGATGAGCTGTTCTTCCGGGACGGGGCGAACGGCACGGGCGGGGGATCCCACCACGACCATCCGGGGCGGCACGTCTTTCGTCACCACGCTTCCCGCCGCCACCAGGGCGTCCTCCCCGATGACGAGGTTGGGCAGGATCGTGACGTTGGCGCCGATGCGGGCACCCCTTTCCAGTGTGGGGCCGCCGAAGTGCTTTTTGCGTTCCTCGGTGCGGCCCAGGAAGTTGTCGTTGGTGAAGGTGACCTCCGGGGCGATGAAGCAGTAGTCCCCGATGGTGGAGAAAGCCGTGATATAGGCCTCCGTCTCGATCTTGCACTTGCGGCCGATGGTCACCTTGTTTTCCACCGTGGCCCCCCGGCCGATGATGGTGAGTTCCCCCACCGTCACGTCTTCCCGCAGGGTGGCCTGGTCGCCGAAGAAAACCCCGTCGCCGATGGTGGCCCCGACGTAGAGGATGCAGCCGGCCCCCACGGTGACGGCTGAACCCAGCACCAGGGGCGGGTAGGTTTTCGGGTCGCCTGTGGTGGCCGACAGGCTGGCCTTGCCGGGTCGCTTGCCCAGGATGGCCCCGTCATTGACGACGCAGCCCGGGCCGATGCGGACGCCGGAGCGGATGATCACGTGGTGGCCCAGGGTGACGTTGTCGCCGATGACGACGTCGTCCTCGATGACGACATATTCGCCCATGGAAACGTTGGTGCCGATCGTTGCCTTTTCAGATATGGACATGATTTCCCCCTAGAAACGCCCCGAACCGTTGGCCCACACCACGAGAATGGGCTCCGACTGGAAACGGGGTTTGAGTTTTTCGAATTCCGCGTGCTTGAGGATCAAGTGGCGGATCTTGCGGTCGATGAGGGCTTCAAGCTTCGGGACCAGGCTCTGGGTGTAGGCCGTGTCGATTTCCCCCACCAGCACCAGGTCGATCAGCCCGGAGTCCTTGCCCTTCGCGTAGTCTCCCGTGATGAAGGCCAGTTCCACGTTCCCCAGGCGGGACACGACCTGCTCCACCAGGCGGTCCAGGCCCACGGTCTTGGCCACGATGCGCTGCACCTCGGGAAAGAGGGGGTGGGTCGTGTTGGCCCGGTACACCTTGGTGCGCCCCTCGTCGGCCGATTCCAGCAGGCCGGCCTCGGACAGGCGGTTCAACTCGACCCGCACGGAGTTGGTCGATTCGCCGAACTCGTCGGCCAGGCTGCGCAGGTAGGCGCGGGTGCCGGGGTTCAGAAAGAACTTCATCAGCAGCTTGATGCGGGTCTTGGAGGTGATCAGGCTGTCCAGCATGGGCAAAACCTTCTTTCAGGGCTTTTACGAGCAATAATCTTACTCGAATAAGCGGTGGTTTTGCAAGGTGCACATGGGTACGAACGCTATTTCAACGCAGGAGGGGGAGATGTCTAATAACCGGTATGTTTTTAAAGGTTTTTTCCATCCTGGACTTAGAGGACTCTCAGAATTTTAATGATTAGCGCAGGAAAGACTACCCGCGCCGGGAAACTAAAAAAGTGTCTATAAGCATAGGAGTACTCCTAGTGTGTAACCCTAGATAAGATCTTTTAGTTTTTCCGATAGAAAACTTTTCTTGTTTATCGCTTCCGCTAGGTATTTCCCCAGCGCTTTCTTGATCTCTTGAGTTTCTCTAAGGGCAAGTTCAATTTTTTCTACCGCTGCTTCCGATGTGATAGCTTTGGGATTTAAAAGGTATTTGTCAACATTGCCAAAAATATCACGGTTAAGCCCTTGAGCCTTAAGGCTATAAGCGAAACTAACGGTCGGAATTTTGCTGGAAAAACCGGCAATCGTCGCATGCGTGCGGGCAGCGGCAATAACATCGCACTGGCTAATGATCCATTTCGTCTGGGCGGCATTGAAAGTGGCGGGTAAAAGCTGGACTTCCGGATCTTTTGCCCCATAGGCATTAACCACTTCCTGAAGAAAACGATGATCGTTATCGTGCGGGCTGACCACATGGGGAATCAGATAGACCGGCCGTCCTGTTTTCTCCCTGATCCGGGTGAGGATATTGGTTGAGAGCTTAATCCATTCGGGTATATTTCCGTCAGTCACATAGCCTGCCATCAGTGGACTGAGATTGAGCCCAATTGTTCCAGGCAGGATACACGGCTTTTGATCATCCTGCGGTTCGGCCGCTTCCATGAAAAAAGCAGGATCAACCATGAGGCTGACATTATCCCGCACCCCGATCGAATCGAGGTATTCAACGGTTCCAGTCTCCCTGGCAAAAATCGCGGTTACGGATTTCAGGTGCTGAACCATGAATTTTTCGTATTCCGGCATTTTTGAAAAAGGACCTACGGAAGCGCCCCAGATGATGATGGGTTTCCCTTTACGTAAAACTAAGTCATCCAGGTCTGTGAAGATTCTTGGAATCCCGTAATCCAGGGAGTAATTGTCTCCACCAACGGAGAGGACCGCTCGCGCATCGGGCAGGGAAGGAAGCATAGGCCCATAAATGTGATCCGGGGTCAGCTGTAAACCAAGGGTTCTATAGACTTTCGCTCTCCACCACTCGGAATCGAAGCGGCGGTGTGGCAGTCTCGACTGTAGATGGCGGATCGCAAGATCGTGTTCCGAGTTTTTCTGCGACTGGAATTGACCATCGTTTTGAAAGTGGCTTATGGCCACGAAGGAAGGATCTTCATAAAACTCCTTCAGCATCTTTACAGTGCCACGGGTGATCGCCTCGCAGCCGCGGTTTTCGTAAGGACCGTTCCCGGCAAGGATGAAGAGGCTCTGGTTTCTTTCTTTCATTGGGCACTCCTCCCGATTCCAAATTTCCGCAAAACCCGTCCAGGGATTCCCATTATGCGGCGCAGTTTTTGAAGCCTGCGGAGTCGTAGCAGGTATTGGGCCAGGCAGGATTGAACTTTGCCCGCATCAGTCGATTCGATTCCATGGTCTTTCACAAATCCCCTTGACAGTTCCGCCATTCGGCTGAGAATGGCTTGCTCGATCCCCGCAAGGAAATCTCCTGGAAAGGCATAACAGGCTGTGACTCTCTTCCTGGGTGAGGGGTATCCACCCTGATCCCGCTTTTTAAGCCTTATTGCCAAATCCTTCCGTTTAGCCTTCAACACGCCTGCCTGGCTTTGGATGACTTTTTCGACAGGGATTCCTTCCAGTTGGATTTCATCTGAAACAATGGCTTCTTCCAAAATCTCTGTAAGCCGTTCGTTCCTCGACAGGACAAGGCTTGTGCCTCCGGGGTCTTTTACGAATTCCGGAAGCCAGGCGTCCATGAAGACGATATCAGCCGTTTCCGCAAAGACATCGTCACAGAAAAGGCAGGCTTGCGGGGTAAACCAGCGGGAAAGCCAGGCCTGTGAAACGCCCTGGTTCCAGAAAAGCCGTCCGATCTTTCCCGAAGTGTTTTCACAGGAAAAAAAGTAATTGCTGGCAGGTTGTCCCGGGTCTTTTCCGCGGAAATGGACGGAAGCCAAGGGGCCTTCGATCCCGGCAAGGGATGCGAGGTAGTGGGTATAAGCCTTGCTCTTCAATTGACCACAGACGAGTCCGACGGTGAAGGCGATCCGCTCGTTCAGGACCGGATTCTTGATGGATGCCAGACGCAGGCTTTTGATGAAACAGGGGAGGCCTGTTACGGCGTATCGGCCGGGGTGTTCAAGGATGAAGGAAATCACTCCTGATAGTTCGACCGGGTAATACGCCGAGCCTCGGCACTGGCGGAGATCCTCCACTGTTTTCACGACACGGTAGGAAAAGAGCCTGTCCGGGTCGGGTGAAGGTCCGGGACAGATCACGGCGTCGACTTCCTCTGGCGCTAGCAGTTTTTCCAGCAACCAGGTGGCAAGACCCCCGGAAGCGCATTTTTCTCGGGTGGGTGCGTACCCAACGGATGTTGAAAGGAAGTACCCGGTCTCATCACGGTGCTTTATTCCCGGAACCGCGGCGAAAAGCCCTTCTGCAATCTGAGTCTCGTTGACCGCTTCAGGTGCAAAGGGGCAAACCGAAAGGCAAAGCGAACACCCTGCCAGGCATCTATCACCGGAAACGGGATTGAATTCTCCCGCAGCGTTCCACTCCATGGCAAGGTTGCCGGTGGGGCATTGAGAAGCACAGACACCGCAACCGATACAGAAACCATTTCCGACAACTTCCGAGATGACATTTTTCATGCGGGTTCACCTCCGGGATGGAGCAGGGATCGTAAAAGCGATCGTTCGGATGGGTTCAATGCAAGAGTCCAGACCAGGATACCGGAGATGGAAAACAGCGACAGGCCGATGCCGATTAGAGAAACCCAGGAAGAGAGATCAAATATTCTATCCAATATGAAGGCCGAAGCGACCAAAACTGTTGAAAATAAAAAGCCTGGAAGAATGGCTGCGAAATAGCACTTTGGCGAGATACCTTGGACTTTTGCAGCATACCACGGTGTGAAAAAGGTGTTTTTTAATGTCAAAACGATTCCCCCTGCCAGTGCGACGCCGTAAAAACCCAGGTTTTCCACGGAGGCTAGCTTTATGGCCAAAAACAGGTTCATCGCACCCATCGCGAGGGTAACGAGCCCGGGCAGGCGAATCTTGTTGTAACAGACATTGATGTTGAAAAGAGGCAGGACCGACAGGTTGATCACCAGGTGGAACAGCATGATCTGCAACAGGGGCGCAAGCCGGGCGAAACCGGGCCCGAGCCACAAGCTCAGGAGGGGGCGAGAGAAACCGCAGGCTAGCCCGATCGGCAAGGCCAGCGCCAATCCCAGGAGTTTCACCGAAAGGCTCGAGAGTCTTTCAAGCTCGCCAAATCGGTTCTGGGCGTAACGAATCATCAGCATCGGCCCCAATACGCCGGAAAGCACTCCGGCCATGGATCGGATCAAAACGTTCCATTGCAGAACGGAAGCGTACTCCCCGCCCGCGACGGGTCCAAACAAACGGTTCACCACGATCAGGTCGATCTGGAGGAAAAGGAGATAGCCGATGTGATTGACGACCATCCACCCGCCCATGCCCATCAGGTCGGCTAATCGGGACCTGTCGAATAGCGAGAGTTTAAAGCTAAGACTGGGAGTGAGCTTGCGCCAGAAATGCCAGGAGAAAGCCGTTGCAGTGGTGGCTCCGATCAGCATGGATAGCGCTACCGAGGCCAGGCTGCTGGAAAACAGCGTGAAAAGCAAGACCAGGCAGGCTGTTCGCGCCAGAAGGTTTGAAAGCTGGGTGAGGTTCCGGTAATCGAGACGATTGAAGGCGTAGGTGGAGACATCAAGGGTCGCGAAAAGCGTCGTGACAAGGAATGTCAGGGAAACGCCCGCAAAAAGCCATCGGGAGGCCGCGATTTGGTCCTGGGGAACCCTGAATAATGATGGGGCAAACCAGGAAAGTCCGACAAGGAAGGGCACGAGAAACAGGCTCAACCCCGCAAGCCCCCAGAAAGCCGTGTTGAAGGTCCGATTTGCGCGTTCCAGGTCACCTTGCTGCAGGTCGATGGTCAAAAAGCGGGAGGTTCCACCGCCCAGGGCCATCGTGAAAAGCGCGACATACTGGGTAAAGGATGTCGCCAGGGGAATCAGCCCGTACGCGCCTACGCCGAGATGCCGGATGTAGTAAGGGACAAGCCAGATCCCGATGACAAGGTTCACGCAGAAAAGGAGGACATTTGAAAGCAGGTTGGCCGGGAATTGTTTGCGAAAGCTGCTAGTGGGGGTTTGGGTTGTCGCAGTCATAAATCCACCCTATGAGGCATCGCTTGCTGGATAGTTTTGTGTAAACCCCTGGGGTTTCTCGTTGGCCCACACGACCAGAATGGGCTCCGATTCAAGCAGGCTGGCCTCGGACAGGCGGTTCAGCTGGACCCGAACGGAGTTGGTCGATTCGCCGAACTCGTCGGCCAAGCCCCACAGGTAGGCGCGGGTGCCCGGGTTCAAAAAGAACTTCATCAGGAGCTTGATGCGGGTCTCGGAGGTGATCAGGCTGTAGAGCAAGGGCAAAACCTTCTTTCAGGGCTTATACGAGCAATAATTTTACTCATTAAAATTTGTGCCCTACAAGGTGCTCTAGCTTACGTCTGAAAACCCCGAGTAATCTGGCGAGTTTTGTAGGGAGAATAACCCAGCAAAGACTTCTGAAGAAAGTGTATTTGCGGCACGAGCGAAAGTCGATAGAGAGGAGGACCTTTAGGGCTTCGTATCTTTTGCCTCTGGCCAGGAGTGAAAACACTCTTTGATGGTAAAGTTCGCAGGCATACTTGATTGCGCTGAAAGGGACCTCGCCATGTTTCAACCGCTCCTTGACGGTCGTCACGAAAGGAAGGTCCTTATCGACCGGGTTGAGCATGCAAGCCCTTCCTGTAGAATCCTCACGGTAGTAAGCGATCCCTTTCCAGGAAAAGGCAATGGGGTAAGCAAGGGCAATCCTTCCCCACATGTCGAGGTCTTCTCCCGTCTTTTCCCCGATTTTGAAAAAACCGACCTTATGGAAAATATCAAGTGAGATGCCCACTGAACTCGAACTAACCGGCGGGTCACCTAAAGATGCGGATTCGAAATAGTCAGTGAAAAGCCCCTCCCATGGAAAGACGGGGATTCCGGCGAAATTTGGAGGCGTGGTCTTCCCATCTGGTCGGACGAAAACATAAGCGGTTGCATAGGCACCTGCTTGAGGAAATTTTTCGCGCAATCGCAACAGCGTTTCCAGGTGGTCGGGTTCCCATTCGTCGTCGGCATCGAGGAAGGCGATGAAATCGGATGAGGTTTCGGCGATGCCCCGGTTCCTTGCCGCCGAAACGCCCTGGTTTTCCTGGCGGAACAGCTTCAGGCGGGGATCCGAGGATTGAAGGGCCGAAACCACGGCGGCCCCGTCGTCGGTGGATCCGTCATCGACGACGATCACCTCGAAATCCGGCTCGGTCTGGGAAAGCACGGAGCGGATCGCGTGGCCGATATGGGGGGCCTTGTTGTACAGCGGGATGGCGACGGTTGCCTTTGGCATGGCTCTTCCCTTCCCGGGTTGAGAAGTTGGATTTCCAGAGGCTCGAAGCTTTGCGAGTACGATTATAACTCATCGGTAATGAAGAGTGTTTTTGCGGCGGTCGTAGCCGGGCACGCAAGCACACTAACGGTTGTAAAGTATTTATCGAAGCGATAATCTATACTAATGACATAACGCATAGAACAAAAAGAGAGGTGAAGGTAAATGGGTTTCGGGAAGCGGAACGGTTTTTCCTTCTTTCTTCTCGCCTTGTTTTCTTTCTTCCTGGTGGCTTCGGAAGCGGCGGCTTTTTCGGGATCGGGGGCCGGTACGGAAGGCAATCCGTACATCATCATGACGGCAGGCCAGCTTTACGAGGTCCGGGATGACCTGGACGCGCACTACAGGCTGGGGGCCGACATCGACCTGGACGTTTCTCCCTACAACGAGGGGCAGGGCTGGATCGCGATCGGGGATTCGCTCGATCCCTTCATCGGCACGTTCGACGGGAACTGGCACACCATCCGGAACCTGTTCACCACGGGGGGAAACTACGACTTCATCGGCCTGTTCGGCGTGTTGGGGGACCCGGAAGACCTGGCGGAACCGTTCCTCGTGAAGAACCTCCTGCTGGAGGACGTGGAGGTGGGTTCTCCCTACTACAGCGGGGGTCTGGCGGGGTTGGCGTTTGCCGGGACGGTGGAAAACTGCGGGGTCACGGGGAGCGTGTCCGGATTCACCCGTGTCGGCGGCCTGATCGGTCTCGTCAGCACCAAGACGCAAGTCCGCCGCTGCTTCGTGAAGGGGAGCGTGTCCGGGAGCACCAACGTCGGAGGGCTGGTGGGCGACATGGAATTTGCCGGCTCGATCGTGGACAGCTATGCCCTTGCGGACGTGGAGGCGACGTCCAGCGTTTGCGGAGGCCTGGTCGGCTATGGGATTCAAATGTCGATCGACACGAGCTACGCGGCGGGGCTGGTGACCACCCCGAGCTTTGCGGGCGGCCTGGTCGCCAACGGCAACGAAGTTGACGTCGAGGATTCCTACTACGACGAGGACGTCGCTGGGGTATCCGGCAACGGTTGGGGCACGCCGAAGTACACCTTTGAAATGAAGACCCAGTCGACCTATGCGGGGTGGGATTTCGCTAACGTCTGGGCGATCCGTTCGGACGTGAACGAGGGGTACCCGAGCCTGCGGTGGGAGGAGAATTTCATGGAACTCGGCGGAGGCGGCGGGTGCAGCGCGGGAATCCCCGTCCCGATGTTCCTGCTTTTGCTCGTTGCGCTAGCCCTGCTGGGGAGGAAAGCGAAGGAATGACCCGGGCCTGAAGCGGGAAACGGGAAAGAAAGTCCAGGGGGAACCTCCGGAGGGGGTTCCCCCTTTTTTTGCCGATCTTCGGGAATAGGGGATTCCCCGATACTCAAAGCGGGAAGGCTTCTGTATAATGTCCACGGACCTTTTTCGGGTTAGATGAAGAAAGATGTTTGGGGAGGGCTTTTCTTGAAGGCACGGCATGGTGCAAGAATCGGCTTTATCGCTTTGATCCTGGTTTTATCCCTTGCAATCCCGGCCCTGGCGCAGGGCGAGGCCGACGGGGGCATCCCGGGCCTGCCCGGCTCGTCGTCTGCGGGCGACACGGGCCTTCCCGGGATCTACGACAGCGCCCCTCCCGTGATCGTGGTGCCGGGTGCGCCCCAGGGACCGGAAACGCCATCCGGGCCGCCGCAGATTTTCCCGAGCCAGCCCGCGGCTCCGCAACAGCCGGGGCAAGCCCCCGAGGAGGAACAGAAGAAGGGCACGGAGCAGGGCGAGATCCAGTCGGGTCCGTCCGAGCTGGACCGTTTCCTTTCCGGTTCCCTGCCCGACAAGTTCCAGGCGAACATCGGCCGCTACGGCATGAGCTTCTTCCGGACCCCGCCTTCCACCTTCGCTCCCGGCAACGCCATCCCCGTGGGGCCGGACTACGTCATCGGGCCCGGCGACAGTTTCCGCATCGACGTGTGGGGCATGGTGCAGGGTACCTGGACGGTGGCGGTGGATCGCAACGGCCAGGTGGCGATCCCCACGGTGGGAACCCTGGGCGTGGCGGGACTGACCTTCGACCAGCTGAAATCGACGATCTCGCGGGAATTAAATAAGTACTACGCGGGCTTCGAGATGAACGTGACGATGGGGCAACTGAGGAGCATCAAGGTGTACGTCACGGGCAACGCGAAGAAGCCCGGGGCCTACACGGTGAGCGCTCTTTCCACGCTGGTGAATGCCCTGCTGAGCTGCGGGGGCCCCAGCGACACGGGAACCCTGCGGGCCATCGAGGTGAAGCGCGGCGGCAGGACCGTGGCCGTGTTCGACATGGTCGAATTTTTGATGACGGGCGATAAATCCAAGGACATCCGCCTGCAGCCCGAGGACGTGATCCACATCGGGCGCGTCGGTCCCCTGGCGGCCATCACGGGCAACGTGCGGGTTCCGGCCATCTACGAACTGAAGAAGGAAACGAAGGTGGCAGAACTGCTGGAGATGGCCGGGGGCCTGACCTACACGGGCTTTTCGGGCCGCGTGCAGGTGTACCGGGTTTCGGCCAACGAGTACCGGAGCATTTTGGAAGGTGATTTGATCGATCTCGCCACGAGGCCCGACAAGAACTTTGCCCTGGCCGACGGCGACTTCGTGCGGGTGTTCTCGGTGGTGGAAAAACGCAACGTCATGACGATTTCCGGGCCCGTGGCCAAGCCGGGTCAGTTCGGCGTGGAACCGGGCAAGACGACGGTGCGTGACGTCATCCTCAGGGCCGGGGGGCTGCTTTACAACGCCGCCGACCAGGGGGAGATCACGCGGGTGAGGCCGACCCAGCAGGGGCCGGTGACGGAGCGGTTCTTCGTGGACCTGCGGAAGGCCCTGGCCGGGGACAGTGCCGAGAACCGGACGCTGGAGATCAACGACTACCTGTTCGTGCGCAGCGTCCCCGAGTGGGACCTGTACAAGGCCGTGGCCGTCGCCGGGCAGGTCAAGTATCCCGGCACCTACACGATCAAGAAGGGCGAGACGTTAGCGAGCCTCATCGCCCGGGCCGGGGGCTACACCGACCGGGCCTACCTGCGGGGGGCCGAGTTCACCCGGCAGAGTGTGAAGAAGCTGCAGGCGGAGCAGAACCGGCGGATGGTGGACGAGCTGGAGACGGAACTGCTCTCGGTGAGCGTCAACGAGATGAGCGCGGCCCTCACCGCCGAGGAGGCGAAGCTGACTCAGTTCGAGGCCGACCAGAAGCGCAAGCTGATCGACAAGCTGAAGAACATCAAGGCCGCCGGGCGGGTCATCCTGAAGCTAGACGTGCCGGAGAAGATGAAGGGCTCGGCCTTCGACCTGGAGATGGAAGAGGGCGACACGCTGTACGTGCCGGCGAACCCGCACACGGTGCAGGTGATGGGGGCGGTGCTGAACCCCACGGCCTTCGTGTACCAGCCGGGGCTGGGGGTGGGCGACTACCTCCGCATGGCGGGAGGCTACACCCGGAGCGCCTCGCCGGGGCGGATCTACCTGCTGAAGGTGGACGGCACGGCGGTACGGCTCGATACGGGCGGAAGCTGGCCCTTCGGCAAGCCGAACAACAGCCATGGGCTCATCGTGCGGGCCCTGGAGCCGGGAGACGCGATCATCGTGCCCCAGAAGGTGCAGGGCTACAAGGGGCTGCGCAACACCCGCGACTGGGTGGACGTGATCTTCAAGATCGCGCTCTCCGCGGCGAGCATCCACAATATCTCGGACTAGGGGCAGGATCATGGCGGAAGACGAACGCGAAGTGCGGGAAATCGAATACGGACAGGGGCAGGCGAGGGAGGCACGGCTGGCGGATGACGACGAGATCAGCCTGCTGGACCTGGCCCTGGTGCTGGTGAAGCGAAAGAAGCTCATCTTCTGGATGACCTTCGGGCTGGCCGTGCTGGTGGCGATCTACAGCCTGGTGACGCCGAAGATCTACCGGGCGGAGACGCGCCTGCTGCCTCCCAAGAGCGCCGAGGTGGGGGCCAGCGCGCTGCTCGACATGGCGACCGGCGGGGCGGCCTCGGCCCTGGCGGGGAAGACCCCCGGCGACCTCTACGTGGGGATCGCCAAGGGGCGCACGGTGATGGACAAGGTGATCGGTAAGTTCAAGCTGGGCGAGGTCTACGAGATCGACAACCCCGACCGGATCCGCGCGGCGCTTTCCGATAACCTCGAGGCCAAGAGCGACCTGAAGACGGGGATCATCTCGATCGCCGTGCTGGACAGGGACCCGGCCCGGGCGGCCGATATCGCCAACGGGTTCGTCGAGGCCCTGAAGAACGTGACGAGCGGCCTGGCCATCAGCGAGTCGGCCCAGAAGCGCCTCTACTACGAAAGCCAGATCAAGGACGTGCAGGTGAGCCTGCAGAAGGCCGAGAACGACCTGAAAAGCTACCAGGAGCGCACGGGAATCCAGGAGGCGGGCAGCCAGACGGGGGCCCTGATCGGCACCCTGGCGAGCATCCGGGCGCAGGTCACCGCCAAGGAAGTGCAGCTGCGGGCCCTCCGGGCCTACGCCACGGGGCAGAACCCCGAGGTGAAGAAGGTCCAGAACGAGCTAGCGGCCCTTTACGCCCAGCTGGAAAAGCTGGAGGCCGGGCAGGGAAAGGGGCAGGATCCCCTGAACCCCGCCGGCGGCATGCCCCAGGCACGCCTGGAGTACATGCGCCTGTTGCGGGAGGCCAAGTTCAACGAGTACCTCTACGGCCTGCTCCAGAAACAGTTCGAGATGGCCAAGCTCGGCGAGGTGAAAGACGCCGCCGTCATCCAGGTCATCGACGAGGCCGTGCCGCCCCAGGTCCGCTTCAAGCCCAAGCGCACCCTCATGGTGCTGCTCGCCGCCGTTTTGGGGTTCTTCCTCTCCATCTTCGCCGCGTTCTTCCTCGAGTTCCTCGAGAACGCCCGCCGCGACCCCGAATCCGCCGCCAAGCTCGACGCCTTCAAGCGCTACGCCCGCATCACCAAAGACGACTTCCGCCTAATTCGGGACAGGCACTAATTCATTGCGTTCACATTCACAAGCCTAGAACCGGGGTCAGGTCTTGAATCTTAGCATCGGCGGAAACCGATGCTAAGATTCAAGACCTGACCCCGCTCTTCAGACCCCGCGCTTCCCCGCCTGGCCGGTTCATCCGGCCGGGCTTTTTTGTTCAGGGCGTTATCCCGAAGGCTTCCCGCACGATTGCCGTCATCCGTTCGACTTCCTCGTCAGTCAGTTCGCCGAAAAGCCTTTTCCGTTTCCCGCCGTTCATGCTCCCGTTTCCCTGGACGACAAGCCTGATGAAAAGGTCGGCCTTCCGGTCGGGCATGTCGACGACCTCCAGGATGGCGGGCTTGGCACGGTCAAACCCCTCAAGCAGGCGCAACTCTCCGGGGATCCTGGCCTCCACCGTCTCCTGGACGAAACCGAAAAGTCCCTCGACAAAACGGGTCATATCGGGGTAACGGTACAGGTCCGCGGTTTCACCCGACACCTTGAGGAACCCGTCACGGTCGAAGGCATAGTCGATCCTTTCGGTAAGAGGGACGGAAAAGGTTTCGAGCAGGGCATCGTAATCCTTCTTTTTCGCGAGCATGACGGCCGAGACGGGGAAAACGAGGTCGGGCGGGGCGAAGCCTGTCCTGGAGAGGATGTGGTGGATCAGGAAGCGGTGAAGACGGCCGTTCCCGTCCTCGAAGGGGTGGACCAGGACGAAGGCGAAGGAAATGGCCCCCGCAACGACCACAGGGTGAATGCCAGACCCGAGCATCCGGTCATAGGCCTGGCGGAGCCCTTCCATCAGGCTTCCGACGTCTTCGGGTTTCGGGCAGACATAATCGACGATCTCCCCGTCGACCAGGGTGTGCCCGACGAAATTCTGGACGGTCCTGAAGGAGGCGGCGGCATATCTAGGGTCGACCGTGGACTTTTGCAGGGATACGAGTGTTCTCTCGTCAAGGCCTTCGACCTTTCCGGCGTTTTTCAGCAGGGCGACGAACCGGGCGGTTTTCTCCGATCCCGGTTTTTCCCCCTCGATTTCAAAGGAGGTTTTTGTTTCCGACAGGTAGAGATAGTTGATCGCGCGGCTGAGCAACTCCTGGGGGAAGCTCCGGATGGTTTCCCTGCAGCGTTCGTCCAGTCGCATCGCGATATAGGATTCGATCAGCGGGGTACGGCGGATCATGGGGCAGAAAAGCTTCGATCCGGGCAGGTTGTCCGAGATTCGGTGCCGCGGGGAAGGAATCGCCCTGGCGGTGAAATACGCGCTGGGGCTGGCCAGGAGCAGGTATCCGGGAGCGCTCCGTCCTTCGGGAAGCGAGAAGTCCAGCGTGTTTCCCGTCAGGAATTCGTAAAGGTACCAGATCTTTCGGGAATAGGTGCCGAAGGGTTTTCCCATGACCCCGCGCCGCACGGTTTCGGGATCCATTTTCCTGAAAAGCGGGGCGAGGATGCCGAGGTTCAGTCCTTCGTGCTTGAAGGCGAACTCGAGCTGGGAGAAATCGTCGTCACCGACCCGGAGCGTGTTGTGCGGGTAAAAACGCTTTTCCCGCCCGTCGGTTCTCTCCAGGCGCCGGGATCCGCCACTCTGGATGCAGGACTCGACGAAATGGGGGATGGGGTTCAGCCCATACCGTTCGCAAAGGAGCCGGTAACCGATCGGCCGCAAAAAAACCCCTCCTTCGGCAGCCGGGTTGCAAGAATCCGCCGGCAACGACAAAAATATACCTTAGAAAGCACCTTTAATCAATTTTTGTTTTTTATTCAGGACGGGTTCGGGCTAGACGGCGGCCTTGGCAGCCCGGTGCCAGGGCAGGATTCGCACGCCTTCCCGGTCGTAGGCGTCACATCCCCCGTAGATGAGAGTGGCTTTCCCCGGCACGATTTTCATCCCCGGGGCGGCCGACTGCCACCGTTTCAGCGCGGTCAGGGCGTCGCCGGGGACGGTGTGGGCGGCTTTCACCTCCAGGGGGTGCAGGGTTTCCCCCTCCTCCCGGATCACGTCCACTTCGAAGCCGTTGTGTTCCCTCCAGAAGAAGAGATCCGGTTCCAGCCCGTTGTGGACGCGGGCCTTCAGGAGTTCCGATACCACGAGGGTTTCGAACAGGGCCCCGCGCAGCGGGTGGGCGGCAAGCTGGAGCGGTTCCCGGATCCCCAGCAGCCAGCTGGCCAGGCCCGGGTCGGTGAAGTAGAGCTTCGGCGTCTTCACGAGCCTTTTGCCGGTGTTCCTCGACCAGGGGTTCAGCATCCGGATGACGAAAGCGGCCTCAAGCACGCCCAGCCAGGCCTTCGCCGTGTTGTGGGTGATGCCGCAGTCGGCCCCCAGGGAACTCAGGTTGACGAGATTGCCCGTCCGGCCTGCGCAGAGGACAAGGAAGCGCTCGAAATCGGCCAGGTCCCGGACGTTCACGAGGTTGCGGATGTCCCGCTCCAGGGCCGTCCGGACGAGGTTGCCCAGCCAGGCGGAACGGTCGATCGAGCGCACGTGGACGGTCGGGTAAAACCCGTGCAGCAGGAACCGGTCGACGGGCTCGCCCCTCTCCAGGAGGCCCGCCGCGGCCAGTTCGTCGCAGGACAGCGGCAGGAGGCGGAGAAGGGCCGAACGGCCCGCGAGGCTCTGGACGATGCCCGCCATGAGATCGAATTGCTGGGACCCGGTCAGGATGAAGCGGCCCGCGCGGGGATCGTCGTCCACCATGTGCTGCAAGTAGGAGGGGAGGCCCGGGGCCCGCTGGATCTCGTCCAGGATCGCCCCGTCGGGGAAGCGGGCCAAAAAACCGCGGGGGTCGCTTTCGGCGAAGGCCCGCTCGTCGAGGTCTTCAAGGGAAACGTAGGGTTTGTTGGGGAAAGCATGGCGAACCAGCGTGGTCTTGCCCGATTGCCTCGGGCCCGTAACGACCACGACGGGGTACTCCGATGCCCGTTTTGCCAGGGGACCTTCCAGCGTCCGGTTCACGTATGCGTGTGCCATGAGTGAATCATACGACTTGGTCGTGAAAATTGTCAATTCAATTTACAAATATATATGGGGTCAGGTCTTGAATTCGATCATAAGTATACAAGCAGCGACGATGTTCCTACTCGCCCGGTTTTGAACTCGATTCTTCCAACATTGGCCTCTTGATGGCATCAATTGATGGGTGTATCCTTTTCCCTGGAGGAAAACCCTTTGCGAATAGACCTGAAAAGCGTCCATGCATTCCTGGAGATGGTTCGATCCTGCCTTCAAGACGAAGACTCATGGGATTGGCTTACCCGTCGTCCGGAGAACACCGCCTTCGTAACGAGACACGGCTTTTCTCGAGGAGATATCCGGCGCGAGGTGGAAACACTTTCCTCCAGGCATCGCACCCAGGGCCCGATGGATGATGACAAGGTTGGTAGGGAAGCGGGGACGGTCTTCGTCTTTTCGAAGCCGTTCGAGACTGAGACAGGGCTGATCAGCCTATACATCAAGATCAAGATCCCGGACGATGAGCCTTTTTGTATCGTGGTTTCCTTCCATGAGGAGGGGAGAGTCGGATGACAAAAACGATGTTTTGCGGTGATTGCGAGAAAAGAGTTCCTTTCGAGGTGCGGACCGTGTCCGAACGCTTCGAGGTCCGAGGAGAGCTGTTTACGGTAGAAGGACCGGCCCACGTTTGCACGTCCTGCGGCAGCGTGCGAGGGGACTCGCTTTTTGATTCGCTCCTGGGCCAGGCTTACGAGGCTTACCGGAGGCGGCACAATGTGCTTTCCCCGGTAGAGATCCGGGGGATTCGCGAAAAATACGGCTTCTCGCAGGTGTTTTTTGCGAAGATCCTGGGGATTGGCGAGGCGACGCTGCAGCGATACGAACGCGGGGCTCTGCCGAGCGTGTCCCTGAACGGGCTCCTTTTGCGGGCGAAGACCCTGGATGGATTGGGCGACCTCGTCCGGGGGGCCGTTTCCCGACTGTCCGAACCGGAGAAAGCCCAGGCTCTAGCCGTGTTCGGCCATCTGGATGCCTGGTGTCGATACGCGGGGATCGACACCCTTCCAGTGGGCAAGATTTCGAGCACTGAGGAGGTGAAGCCGATTGCAGACTCAGCCGATGCGTGTATCTGCTCCGCCGCTTGAGGTTGAAGTGTTGTTTTTCCCGAACGTGTCATTCCAGACCCAGCCTCATGACGACCCGGAATCGCTTCCCGTTCCCGAACGGGTTTCGGTGAGCCCTCTTGCCTCGTGCCTGTCCGAGGACGGGATGCGCTGGAACGTGGTTCTCCATGTGAAATCCGAACGGACTGGGGAAGGGGAAGAAATACGGGAGAACCGGTTCGATTTCGATCTGGTTGCTTTCGGCCGTTTCGCGTGGAAGGGCAATCCCGAAGAAGAGCGCGACAAGATCGCGAAGGTTGTGTCGATCAGCGGGGCCAGCATCCTGTATTCCTCCCTTCGCGACATGCTGTTGACCCTGACGGCCCGGGGACCTTGGGGGCCGTACCTGTTGCCCGCGGTTCGTTTCGATCCCGAATAGAAGCGGGGTCAGGTCTTGAAATCACGCATTTCCCCCCGCCCGGCCGGCATCCTCGGCCGGGCGATTTTCTTTCCCCCAATGGATGGCCCCGAGTTTGCCTCCCTGGCTGTTTTCGGCTTCTTCGTGCCGTCCTAGAATAGGGAAAATTCGGCCTGTCGGGAGGGAAAAAGCATGGAAGTGGTCCTCGTACCGTTCGAGGAGAAGCATCGCAAGCCCGTGATCGACATCTTCAACCATTATGTTATGGAAGGTTTTGCGGCTTACCCGGAGAACCCGCTGCCATACGAGGCCTTCGACTTGTTCAGGAAGATGACCGCGGGTTACCCGGCCTACGCGGCCGAAACCGAAGATGGCACCGTTGCGGGCTTCGGCTTCCTTCACGCCCACAACCCCATGCCGACCTTCGCGCACGTGGCGGAGCTGTCCTATTTCCTGGCTCCCGAATATTGCCGGGTGGGGATCGGGTCGAAAATCCTCGAGCAGTTGCTGGCCGAGGCGGGTCAGAAGGGAATCACCAACGTGCTGGCGAGCATTTCGGCTCCGAACGAGGCGAGCATCGCCTTTCACGCCCGGCACGGTTTTGCCGAGTGCGGCCGCTTCAGGTCCGTGCTGAGGAAAAAGGGAACCGAGGTCGACGTCGTCTGGATGCAGAAGATACTAGGCTAGGGGGGCAAACCTGGGGCGTGGGGTATACTTTAGATGCAGGAATGCTAGGCGAAAGGGCGGTTATCATGGCCATTCAAAAAGACCTGGAGAAACTGGCCGGCATCGCGGACCCGACTGCAAGGCGCCTGGCGTTCCTGGCCCTGTTCAGCGAGGAATACCGTCTGCGCAACGGTGGCCGGTACCCGGTTCTTGTGGGCGGCATGGCCGTGGAGCTTTATACCCAGGGGCATTACTCCACTCGCGACGTGGATTTGCTGTGCAAGGACGAGAGAGCCTGGGAGATCCTGCAGGAATGGGGTTTCGAGCGGCTTCCTGCAAAGAGGCAGTTTTACAGTGAAAGCCTGGACATCGCCCTGGAGATCCTGGGGGACAAGTACGTGAACGAGGATCCCGACGCAGAGGCCCGCACGGAGTTCGTCCTCTTCGAAGGGCTTGGCGAGGGTGCCCCGGACCGCATCCGCGTGATCGCGCTGGAGGACCTGGTCCTCGATCGCCTGAACGCGGCGGTGCACTGGAAGTCGCCTGAGGATCGGCTCTGGGCCGAGATCATGCTGGACCTGGGGTTATCGAGCGACGCCCTGGGTTTTAACCTGGACTACCTGAAAAAGAAGGCCGGGGAAAAAGGATACGAGACCGGCGAATTGCTGGAGGAAATCCTGTCGAAGATCGAGTCGGAAGGGAAGGAGGGAGGTCCCGGTGGAGATCCGGTATGAATCTTTGGCGGAAGAGAACAAGAAACGGAGGAAAAGGGTCGCCTCCTCCAAGGCCGTGGCCGCGGAAACCGGTGAGGTGGTCCGCAGGCGCCCCCGTTCCGAGGAGAAGAAGGCCCTGCTCAAGCGCGCGGTAAAGGCGAAGGTGCGTTTCCGCCGCTCTGCCAAAGGCGAACTCGTGATTAGGCTGAACCCTTAAGAACGAACAAAACCGGGGTCCAAAACCGGGGTCAGGTCTTGAATTCACGCATCGGGTACTCAAAATGCGTGAATTCAAGACCTGGCCCCGGTTCTCGTAATCGCAATTCGGTCATGCAAATATTCGTTGTGTTAGTAATCGCCACTGTTTATCCCTCTTTCCCCCTCCCCTGGATTCCCGGCCGAAATTTTTTTCAATAGTCTAGACAAAATGGGATCCTAGTTGTATAGTGCCTGTATACTGACGATCGACAACTGGAAAGGAGCCCGCTAGCATGAATGTCGCCAAGGACAACCGCCTCTGGGTCACGGCCTACAAGTGGATCAAGGATGCGATCGAAAGCGGGGCGCTCAACACGGGGGAACCCCTCAGCGAGAACCGCCTTTCCCAGGAGATCGAGATCAGCCGGACACCCATACGCGAGGCACTCCGGGTTTTGGCCCAGGAAGGTTACGTCCGGATCGTCCCCGCGAAGGGGGCCTTCGTTTCCGAGATTTCCCTGGAGGACGTGAAGGAGATCTACGACATTCGCAAGCTTTTGGAGCCCTTCGCGGCCCTTTCCGCGGTTACTCGGGTCCCGGAGGAGGAGATCCTGGCTCTCGAGAGCGACTGGCAGGGCATCCATGCTCGCGTCGCCGAGGGCGAGTCCGTTCCCTGGTCGGAGGTGGCCGCCATCGACCAGCGTTTTCATTTCACCCTGATCCAGCACTCCACGAACAAGCGGGTCCAGCAGATCCTTTCCTCTTATCACGCCCAGATCGAGCGTTTCCAGTCCCTTTCCGCCAAGTCCCTCGCCAACGTCGAGAACACCGTCCGCCAGCATCTCGAGCTGATCGCCTGCCTGAAGGGGCGCGATGGGAGAGAACTCTCTGAGCGGCTTTACGACCACATCGTCAAGAGCGAGGAGAATGTCCTGAAGGATTATTACGGGAGATAAAAAATTTTACCCTTGATTGGTATACAGGTGGTATGTTGAAAGTATCCCGCTATTGCGGATTTTTTGGAGGTGTCGCTATTGCAACTGACGGATGAAGAAAAACGGATGCTTGACGGCGGGCACGGCCGGGGGATCCAGAGGGCGATGGAACTGCTGGTGGCCCTGGGGAAATCCTTCGACGCCGAGCGGATGATCCCCGTTAGCCGGACCCACGTCGCGCTGAGCGGCCAGGAAGGGGACACCTACTGGTGCCAGCTCCTCGTCGAGGGAGGGGCCACCTGCAAGGTTCCGCCGTCGACGAATCCCGCCTGGGACGTGCAGGGCCTGACGAAGCACTACGAGGTGACGGAATCCGAGCTCGAACTCGGGCTCCGGACGATCGACGTGTACCGGCGGATCGGGGCGAAACTGACCTTCTGCTGCACGCCCGGGCTCGGAACGAACGTTCCCGCCTTCGGCGAACACGTGGCCTTTTCCGAGTCCAGTGCGACGCCCTACGTCAACGCCGTCCTGGGTGCCCGTTCGAACCGGGAGTCCTCCTGCAGCGCCCTCGCCTCGGCCGTAACCGGGGTGACACCCCTGTACGGCTATCACTTCGAGGAGAACCGCGGCGGAACGATGCTCGTCGACGTCGAGGCCCGGCCGAAGGATGCCTACGACTGGGGAATCCTGGGCTACTATATCGGCCGGTACGCCGGCAGCCGCATCCCCGTGCTCGATTTCAGGCGCCTGGATCGTCGCCCTACGCCGGAGGAACTCCTCTACCTCGGCGCGGAGATGGCCACGAGCGGTTCCGTGGCGATGTACCACATCGTCGGCGTGACCCCGGAGGCTCCCACCGCTGCGGCGGCTTTCAGGGGCAAGTCGCCGGAGTTCACCCTTCCCGTCCTGCCCCGGCAACTGGTGGAGCAAGAGGAACAGATCTCGGAGAAGGGCGGCAAGATCAACCTGGTCATGCTCGGCTGCCCGCACTACACCTACGACCAGCTAAAAGAACTTGCCTTCCTCCTTGATGGTCGCACTGTCCATCGGGATGTTGCTTTCTGGGTGCTCACGTCCTTCGACGCGATCGAACTGGCCAGGAGGAGCGGTCACCTGGAGACCATCGAGAAGGCCGGGTGCCGCCTGGTTCCCGACACCTGCATCGACGAGCCCTGCTGGAAGTCCTTCGAGGGCGGGCTCGGCGTGACGGATTCGCCGAAGTGCATGTATTACCGTGAAAGGCGCGGCCAGCCCTTCGTCATCCGGAGGCTTTCCGACTGCGTCGAGGCCTCGGTCAGGGGGGAGATCTGAAATGTCCGGCAAGACCTGTTACAGCTGCAGGAGCATCGTGAAGGGGAAGGTCGAGGGCGAGGCGATCGTCTCGAGGGAGGCCATGTGCTTCTATCTCTGTGACCCGGAAACGGGAGAGGTGATCGAGAAGAACCATCCCCTGAAGGGACGCTCGATCGCGAAAAAGGTCCTCGTCCTGCAGTCCGGAAAGGGCAGTTCCGTGGTCCAGGTGGACGGCTTCTACCAGCTTTCCGTGAAGGGAACCCTTCCTGTGGGCATTATCGTGAGGGAGATCGAGCCGGTCCTGGTCTCGGCGGCCGTGGTCCTGGAAACCCCGATGGTCGACCGGCTCCAGCTGGATCCGTTCGAGGCCATTTCAGACGGTGACTGGGTGGAAATAGACACGGAAAAGGAAATCGTGACGGTGACGAAAAGGGGGAGAGTCGAATGAAGATCCTCGAGAAGTTCAACCTGGAAGGGAAAGTGGCGGTCGTTACCGGGTCCGCACAGGGGTTGGGCAAGGGCTACGCGAAGGGGCTGGCGGAAGCCGGTGCCACCGTGGTGTGCGCGGACCGGAACCTGGAAGGGGTCCAGAAAACCGCAGCGGAGATCGTCGAGGCGGGCGGCAAGGCCGAGGCCTGTCTCCTGGACGTGACGAAACCGGCCGAGACGGAGAAGGCCTTCCGGGAGCTCGCCTCCCGCCTGGGCAGCCTGGACATCCTCATCAACAACGCCGGCGTAGAAAACATCAGCCCGTTTGTCGATGTGACCGAGGCCCAGTACGACAAGATCATGGGCGTCAACCTTCGGGGGGCGTTCTTCACGGCCCAGGCCGCGGCGCGGGTCATGAAGGCGCAGAAATCCGGGAAAATCCTGAACATCGGGTCCCTGGGCAGCGCCATCGGGCTGTCGGAATCCTCCGTCTACTGCGGCACCAAGGGCGGGGTGTTGGGCATCACTCGCACGATGGCCATCGAGCTGGCCAGGGACAACGTCCAGGTTAACGCCCTGGGCCCAGGCTACTTCCGCACGCCGATGACCGAGCCGTTTTTCCAGGATCCGGCCCACAGGAAATGGATCGAGGAACGGATTCCCGCGGGGCGGGTTGGCACGGCCGAAGACCTCATCGGCGCGGTTGTCTTCCTTTGCAGTTCTGCCTCCGATTACCTGACCGGCCAGATCGTCTACGTGGACGGCGGCTGGCTCGCAAGCTGAGATCTTTCCATAAAGAGGGAGGTTTCCAGTCATGTTCGAGTTCAAGAAAGCGGAAAGAAACCTGAGCGAAGAAAAGGCGTCCGTCGAGCAGGTCGTCCGGGACATCGTCCGCAACGTCCAGGAGAACGGCGACAGGGCGATCCTGGATTACACCTCGAAGTTCGACGGCATCAACCTGGACGCGGTGCGCGTTCCCCGCGAGGCGCTGAAGGAAGCTTACGCGAAGGTGGCCCCGGAGACGGTCGAGAACCTCAAGTTTGCCGCCGCACGGATCCGGAACTTTGCCGAGCACCAGAAGTCCTGCCTGAAGGAACTGCGTTACGAGATCACGCCGGGCGTGACCCTGGGCCACCGGCTCGTCCCCATCGAGTCCTGCGGCTGCTACGTCCCGGCAGGTCGTTACCCGCTGCCCTCCTCCGCCCTCATGTCCATCATCCCCGCGAAGGTGGCCGGGGTGACGAGGGTGGCCGCCTGTTCCCCGGCGAGCAAGGGGCAGAACGGGATCCACCCCGCCGTGCTGGTCGCCATGGACCTGGCGGGAGTCGACGAGATCTACTGCATGGGCGGCGCCCAGGCCATCGCGGCCTACGCCTTCGGGACCGAGTCGGTGAAGCCGGTGGACATCATCGTCGGCCCGGGCAACAAGTTCGTCACGGAAGCTAAGCGCCAAGTCAGCGGGGCGGTCGGGATCGACATGCTCGCCGGCCCGAGCGAGGTCGTCATCATCGCCGACGAATCGGCGAACCCGAAGTGGGTTGCTGCGGACTCCCTGGCCCGCTGCGAGCATGACCCGAACTCCTGGACGGTCCTCGTGACGACGAGCGAGAAGCTCGCGAAAGACGTGACGGCCGAGATCGAGACCCAGCTGAAGACCCTGAAGACCGCCGAGCTGGCGGGGCAAAGCTGGAGGAACAACGGCCGCATTCTCGTCGTGGACAGCCTGGACGAGGCCGTGAAGATCACGAACGAAATCGCGCCGGAACACCTGCAGGTCATGACGAAGGACAGCGCGGCGACGGCTGAGAAGCTGGAGAACTTCGGGTCCCTCTTCATCGGGCATTACGCGCCGGTTCCCTTCGGCGACTACGTGTCGGGGCCCAACCACATCCTTCCGACCCTTAAATGCAGCCGTTTCTCCAATGGTGTCTTCGTGGGGACTTTCATCAAGATCAGTTCCATCCAGGAGATCACCGCGGAAGGCGCGAAGATGCTCTCGGGGCCCTGCGCCCACTTGGCGGGCGTCGAGGGGCTTTTCGGGCACCAGTACTCGGCGCAGCTTCGAGGTTAGGCGGTCAAGGCCCAGCTTAGAACGGGAGGCATTTCATGTCCGGCACAGCCTTGGAAACGAAAAGCCCGGAAGGAGCTTTTGGAGGACCGATGGTCCCGGCTCTTTCGCTGCAGGGGATCACGAAGATCTACCCCGGGACGGTGGCCCTGGAGGAGGTCAACCTCGAGGTGCGCTACGGAGAGGTCCATGGCCTCATCGGGAAGAACGGGGCCGGCAAGTCGACGCTGGTGGGCATCCTCGCGGGACTGATCCCTCCGACCTCGGGAATTATCCGCATCGGGGAACACTCTTTTCCCTTGCTCAGCCGCGCCCACGCCAAGAGGGAGGGTGTGGCCATCGTGACCCAGGAACCCGAGATCATCCTGGATATCACGGTGGCGGAAAACCTCTACCTGGGGGATTTCGAGACCCGCGGCGGTTTCCTGGACTGGCCCGGCATGTTTGCGAAAGCGCGGAAGGTGTTGGAACAGGTCGGGCTCGACATCAACGTGGAACTCAGGGCGGGCGACCTCTCCCTGAGCGAGAGGCAGCTGTTGCTCATCATCAAGGCCTGCATCGTGGAGGACGCCCGGATCATTGTCCTGGACGAGTCCTCCGCCCCCCTGACCCAGAAGGATGCGGAAATCCTCCGGAGGCTCGTGACGGACCTCCGGGCCCGGGGTAAGGCGATCGTCTACATTTCCCACCACATCGACGAACTGCTCGACATCTGCGACCGGCTCACCGTTCTCCGCGACGGCCGCAGCGTGGCGACGCGAGACCGCTCCGAACTCGACCACCAGTCCCTCTCCGAGCTCATCGTGGGCGATGGCTTCACCGCCTGCGGGGTGCGGAAGGGGAGTGAAACGGAGTCCCTGGGGGAGGTCCTTCTCGAAGTCGAGGGCCTGACCCGCTGGGGCAACTACGAGGGCGTTTCTTTCACGTTGCGGAGGGGCGAGGTCCTGGGGATTGCCGGGCTTCGCGGGAGTGGCCGGACGGAGCTCCTGAAGGGGATCGCCGGGATCGAGCCGCCCGAGGAGGGCCGGGTCGTCCTGAAGGGGAAGGAATGCCTGTTCCGCAAGCCGAGCGAGGCCCTGTCGGCGGGCGTGGCGTACCTCCCGGAGGAAAGGGAGTCCGAGGGTCTCGTCAAGCTCTTCAGCATCAGGGACAACCTCATCCTGAACAGCCTTCGGCAGTTCACCTCCCACGGCTTCATCAGGGGGGGCGCTGCTTCCAGGAGAGCGGAGGAGGTCTTCGACGAGGTCCAGGTGAAAGCCTTTTCCCTCGAGCAGGCGGTGGAGGAACTTTCCGGGGGCAACAAGCAGAAGGTCGTGATCGGCCGGATCATGGCGGCCGGGCCCGACGTCTACCTGCTTGACGAACCCACGCGGGGCGTCGACATCGGCGCGAAGAAGAGCATCCTTTCCCTCATCTGCGAGCGGATACGGGGGAACGCGGGAGTCATCATCACCTCTCCCGGTCTGGACGACCTGATCGACGTCTGCGACCGGATCCTTGTCCTCCGCGGGGGGAAAGTCGCTAAAAGCTATGCCCGCGCGGAATTCGACGAGAAACAGCTTTTCATGGACATCCAGGGTTTCGGATGCTGACGTTGCGAGGTGTAAGACATGTCGAATGAACTGAAAATCAAGCTTTTCTTCCTGGACAACATCATCTGGATCATGCTTGCCCTTTTCTTCCTGCTTTGCGCCGCAGGGGTGCCCGAGTTCTCGTCCTGGTCGAACATCGTCAACATCCTTTACCACACCACGATCATGAGCATGCTCGTCCTGGCGCAGGGGATCGTCCTGATGAGCGGGAACCTGGACCTCTCCATCGACGCGATCCTGGCGTTCGCTCCCGGCGTCATTATCCTGGCGGCCACGAACTGGTTCCCCGGAACGCTTTCGAATCCCTACCTCTGCGTCTTCCTGACCCTGGTCCTGGGAGGGCTCGTCGGCCTGTTCAACGGGTTCTGCGTGTCGAGGCTGGGGATGAACGCCTTCATGCAGACCCTGTCCGTGTCGATCATCCTGAGGGGCCTGGTGCTCTTCCTCATTCCCCTCTCGATTTTTCCGCTCCACCCGGTCTATTCCTTCATCGGCAAGGCACGGTTCGCGGGCCTGGGAAACATGCCGGCGGCCATCTTCGTCACCTTTGGCATCTACCTGTTCTTCCACGTCATCCTCAAGCACACGGTCTTTGGCCGGAACTACATGGCAACGGGCGGGAATATCCGGGCCAGCTACGTGGCCGGGATCAACACCTCGGGGATGATCATCGCCGGTTTCGTCATCGCCGGCGTCCTTTCGGCGGTGGCGGGCCTTTTGACGGCGGGTCGGCAGGATTCGGTCTCCAACACCATGGGGGCGGGCATGACAATGCTGGCCTTCGCGGGGGCACTTCTCGGCGGGACCTCCATGTCAGGGGGGAAGGGGACCTCGTTCGGCATGCTGGGGGGAGCCATCCTCCTGGGAATGTTCTCGAACGCCCTGAACCTGCTGGGCGTTACGGTCACCCTCGTTCACGCGGCGCAGGGTACGCTGATCTTCCTGGCCATCCTCATCGACCGCTTCAGGGTCCAGTTGAGGGGCAAGTTGCTCAGGAACGAACAGCTGAAGAAGCTGCATCACCAGGAAGCGGCATAGCGGCGCCGGAAGGGATGGGGGTGGTCCGGGAAAGTGCTTTCGCTTCTCCCATGCGCGAAAAAGGCTTCGATAGGGCAATACCGCGATCATACTGTGAGGAGGTCATGTTCAATGAGGAAGAGGTTTGCTGCAATCGTTTCCGTTCTTTTCGTTACCGGGCTCGTTCTGTCCCTGGCCTGCGGCGCGGCTTTCGCCGCGGAAAAGAAGTTCACGGTCGGCATGATCATCAAGGAACCTTCCGCTCCCTTCATCCAGGCTTTTGTCAGGGGGGCCCAGGACAAGGCGAAGGAGAACAACATCAACCTGATCGTCCGCGACGGGGAAGCGAACACGATGAAGATCATGGAAATCATCGACACCTTCCTCACCCAGAAGATCGACGCGTTCATCCTGGGCGGGGCCGTGGACCTGCGTGGGCTAGTGCCGGGAATCAAGCGCCTGAACGAAGCGAAAATTCCCATTGCAACCCTGGACACTTCCCCGGAGGGCGGCAAGGTCGATTTCTTCCTGTCCTTTGACCTGGAGCAGTCGAGCGCGAAGGCCACGAAGGTCTTTATCGAGGGGATCAAGAAGCGCAACGGAGGCAAGGTTCCCGCAGGTGTCGTCATCGAGATCATCGGCGACCACGGAGACATGTTCAGCCACGCCTGCACGAAGGGGTTCAATTCCGTCATCAGCCAGTACCCGCAGCTCACCGTGGCCCAGGGCGAGGGCAAATGGAACAACACCGACACCCATGCCAAGGTCTCCGATTTCCTGACCCGCTACGGGAAGAAGGTCCTGGGCGTGTACGTCCAGACCCCCGATGTCATGGCTGCCGGCGCTGTCGCTGCGATCGAGGCCGCGGGCCTCAACCCGAAGAACTTCGGGATCTGCGGCATCTGCATCGGCCCCGAGGGTATCGACCTCCTCAAGAAGGGCAAGATCCTGGCCGCAGTCGAGCAGCCGGCTTACGATTCGGCCTACCTGGCGGTCCAGTACCTGTTCGACAAGAAACACGGCAAGCCTGTGCCGAAGATCGGGGACACCCTGGTGCAGAAGGGCGCGCTGTGGTCCCCCGCGAAGGTCATCAAGAACCCCTGGGCCGAGGAAGGCGCCTTCATCGTTCTCCAGGGCCCGCTCGTTCCCCAGGAAGTCAAGCCGACGGATCCCCGCCTCTGGGAGAACAAGCTGTCGAAGAAGTAACGGATAGGCCGGATCAAAATGGGGGCTGTCTCCGACCAGGGGGCAGCCCCCGAAAACTAGGGAGGGAAGCACATGCTCAGGATGTTTATTTCCCCCGGCCGCTACGTGCAGGGCGCGGGAGCGGCGGGAGAACTCGGCAAGTACCTGTCGGTTCTCGGAGGGTCGAAGGTGCTGGTGATCGCGGATCCCGTCGGGATCCGGGTGATCGGGGAAGACCTTCGGAAGGGCCTGGAGAAAAGGGCTCTCACCTACCTCCTGGAGGAGTTTCGCGGGGAATGCTGCCGGGATGAGATTGCCCGCCTCAGGGAAGCCGGTTCCGCCTTCGGCATGGATATCGTCGTCGGTGTCGGCGGGGGCAAGACGATCGACGTCGCGAAGGCAGTTGCCCATGACGGGCGCCTGCCCCTGGCCATCGTGCCGACGATCGCGGCCACGGACGCCCCCTGCAGCGCCCTCTCGGTGATCTACACCCCCGAAGGCGTGTTCGAGTCCTTCCTGGTCCTGCCGAAGAACCCGGACCTCGTGCTCGTCGACACGGCGGTGATCGCGAAGGCTCCCGTGCGGCTTTTCGTCTCGGGGATGGGGGATGCCCTTTCCACCTGGCTGGAGGCGGACACGAGCTACCGGACCGGGTCCCCGGGAATGCAGGGAACGGTTTCGACGCTTGCGGCCCAGGGGCTTGCGAGGCTCTGTTACGAGACGATCCTGGCGAACGGATACGAGGCAAAGCTCGCAGTCGAGAAGGGGGTCGCCACCGAAGCGGTGGAGCGTGTCGTGGAGGCCAACACTCTGCTTTCAGGAATCGGTTTCGAGAGCGGGGGGCTGGCGGCGGCCCATTCCTTCCAGGATGGCGTGACGGTCCTTGAAGAAACCCACCGGTTCTATCACGGTGAGAAGGTGGCCTTCGGCGTCGTCTTCCAGCTGGTCCTGGAGAATCGCCCCCGGGCCCTCGTCGACGAGGTCCTGGATTTCTGCCTGAAAATCGGCCTGCCGGTCACCCTGGAGGAGATCGGGGTGACCGAAGTGACGGAGGAGAAGATCCGGAAGGTTGCGGAAGCGACGGCCGGCCCGGACGAGACGATCCACAGCGAGCCGTTCGAGGTGACCCCCGAACGGGTCTACGCGGCCATCATCGGGGCGGATGCCCTGGGTCGGGCCGCGAGGGGCAGGAAATGAGCGCGCCGGTCATCGAGTGCGTCCCCAACTTCAGCGAGGGGCGACGCAAAGACGTCATCGAGGCCATCGTCGGGCCTTTCCGTAACCGCAAGGGCTGCCATCTTTTCGACTACCGGGCGGACGAGGACCACAACCGCCTCGTCGTTAGCCTGGCCGGGGCGCCGGAACCGATCTGCGAGGCCCTGATGGAGGCTTCGAAGGTCGCGGTGGACCGGATCGACATGAACGTTCACAAGGGAGCGCACCCGCGGATTGGGGCGGTGGACGTCATTCCCTTCACTCCGGTATCCGGCGTAGGCATGGACGAGTGCGTCGCGCTGGCCAGGGAATTCGGGAAACGCTTCCAGGCCGAGCTGGGCGTCCCGGTCTACTATTACGAGGATGCGGCCCTCAGGCAGGACCGGACCCGCCTGGAGGTTATCCGCAAAGGCCAGGTCGAGGCACTGAGGCAAGAGATCGTCCTGCCCGAGCGGCATCCCGACGTGGGCGAACCGAAGCTGCACCCCACCGCAGGGGCCACGGTCATCGGGGCCCGGCGCTTCCTCGTGGCCTTCAACGTGAACCTGAACTCCACGGACGTGGGCATCGCGAAGGAAATCGCCAGGCGGATCCGGGGTTCGGGCGGAGGCTTTCCCTCCGTTAAGGCGATCGGCCTTGCCCTGGAGGAGAAGGGACTCGTGCAGGTCAGCATGAACATCGTGGACCACGAAAAAACGGCTCTCTACCGGGTGCTGGAACTGGTCCGGATGGAGGCGGCCCGGTGGGGCGTCACGGTGAACGGGACGGAAATCTACGGCATGATCCCGGCGGCAGCGCTGCTGGAAAGCGCGGCCTACTACCTGCAGGTCGACGGCTTCGATCCGCTGCAGGTGCTTGAGCTGAAGCTGCTGGAAAGCCTGCAGGAAGAAGGCGCCTGATGTCCTCGACCCTTTTCCTCAACGCTCGGATCACGACCCCGGTCCCCGGGTGCACTCCCCTTTCCGGAAAGGAGCAGGGGCGGGTCCGCACCTTCGAGAACGGGGCCCTTCTGGCCAAAAACGGCAACATCGCGGCCGTCGGGCCTGCGGAGGCGGTCCTGGAGGCGGCGCGGCGCGAGGGCCCGGTCGACATGGAGGTGGATTGCGGCGGGGCCTGCATGATCCCCGGATTCGTCGATCCCCACACGCATCTTTGCTTCGCCCGGCGCAGGGAACGAGAATTTTCCATGCGGCTCGGGGGAAAATCCTACCTGGAAATCCTGCAGGCGGGCGGCGGGATCCTCTCCTCGGTAAGGGCCGTCCGGGGAAGCACGGAGGAGGAGCTCTACCGGGTCACGCTGGAAAATGCCCTTTCGGCTTTATCCTTCGGCACGACGACCGTGGAGGTCAAGAGCGGCTACGGGCTGTCGACGGAATCCGAGCTGATGATGCTGAGGGTGATCGGGAAGCTGGGCCGCCGGACCCCGCTGGATGTGGTTCCAACATTCATGGGGGCCCACGCCGTTCCGGAAGAATACAGGGGGAATCCCGACGGTTATGTCGACCTCCTGGTGAACGAGATGCTGCCGGCGGTGGCCGACCAGGGCATCGCCCGTTTCTGCGACGTTTTTTGCGAGGAGGGAGTCTTCTCGGTCGCCCAGTCGAGGCGCATCCTGGCGGCTGCGCGGGCACTCGGGCTTGGCTTGAGGATCCACGCCGACGAGGTGCACGACACAGGGGGCGCGGGCCTGGCCGCCGAGCTGGTCACGGTTTCGGCGGAGCATCTGCTGGCGGCCGGCGAGGGAAACCTGGGAGCCATGGCGGCAAGGGGCGTCATCGCGAACGTCCTGCCGGCGACGGCCTACAGCCTGAAAAAACCCTATGCCCCGGCGCGGAGGATGATCGAACTCGGGGTCCCGGTCGCATTGGCGACGGACTGCAACCCGGGTTCCTGCTTCACGGAGTCGATGCCGTTCGTTTTCGGGCTCGGCGTGATGGCGATGAACATGACGGTCGAGGAGGCCCTGGTGGCGACGACGCTGAATGCGGCCTGGTCGGTTGGCCTGCAGGATCGCGTCGGGAGCCTGGATGCTGGGAAGCAGGCCGATTTCCTCCTGCTGGACGGAGAGACGCCCGCAGCGCTGGCCTACCACGCAGGGGTTTCCCCCGTGCGGGAGGTCTATAAAAAAGGAGTCCGGGTCGCCTGAACCCGAGCAAGCAGACGAAAGACAAGGAGGTTTTTCCCATGATTGGCAATTTCGGGATCGAGAATGCGATGACCATACGGCTGGACGGGAATTTGCCGGAATACCCCGGGTTCCTCGAGGGGGCCCGGAGGGCACCGGACCGGGGCTGGACCCTTGGGAAGGCGGAGACGGAACTGGCTCTCAGGAACGCCCTGCGCTACGTCCCGGAGTCGATGCACGCGACCCTGGCCCCGGAATTCATGGAGGAGCTCAGGACCCGGGGGCGCATCTACGCCTACCGCTTCAGGCCCGAAGGGCGGATCTGGGGAAGGCCCATTGACGAGTACCGGGGCCGTTGCCTGGCCGGGAAAGCTTTCCAGGTCATGATCGACAACAACCTGGACTTCGAGATCGCCCTCTACCCCTACGAGCTGGTGACCTACGGGGAAACGGGCCAGGTGTGCCAGAACTGGCTCCAGTACCGCCTGATCAAGAGGTACCTCGAGGAACTTTCCGACGACACGACCCTCGTCATCGAGAGCGGGCATCCGCTGGGACTGTTCCGGTCCAAGCCGGACGCCCCCCGGGTGATCCTCACCAACGGGCTCCTCGTGGGGATCTTCGACAACCAGGCGGAATGGCACCGGGCCATGCAGCTGGGGGTCAGCAACTACGGACAGATGACGGCGGGGGGCTGGATGTACATCGGGCCGCAGGGGATCGTCCACGGGACCTTCAACACCCTGCTGAACGCCGCAAGGCAGAGGCTCGGAGTTGGCCCGCGGGGCAACCTTGCGGGGGTCCTCTTCGTGACGTCGGGGCTGGGGGGCATGAGCGGGGCCCAGCCAAAGGCCGTGGAGATTGCGGGCGGGGTGGGCATCGTCGCGGAGGTGGATGCCTCCCGTATCGAGACCCGGCACCGCCAGGGGTGGGTCTCCATGGTGGCAGAAAGCTGTGAAGCGGCTTTCGCGGTTGCCGATGAAGCCCTCCGCGACCGCAGAGCCCTTTCCGTCGCCTATCACGGCAACATCGTCGACCTGCTCGCGTATGCGGTCGAGAAGGGGATCGAGATCCCCCTCATCTCGGACCAGACCTCTTGCCATGCTGCCTACGACGGAGGGTACTGCCCCGTGGGGATGACCTTCGATGAAAGGACCCGCATGCTCCATGACAACCCCGAGTCGTTCCGGCGCCGGGTCGACGCGACGCTGAGGAAGCATTTTGAGCTCATCAAGACCCTGGTGGGAAGGGGTTCCTACTTCTTCGACTACGGCAACTCATTTATGCGGGCGATTTATGACGCCGGGGTGACGGAAATCTGCAAGAACGGCGAGAACACCTACGACGGCTTCATCTGGCCTTCCTACGTCGAGGACATCATGGGACCCGTTCTTTTCGATTTCGGATATGGGCCCTTCCGGTGGGTCTGCCTCAGCGGGAAGCCCGAGGACCTGCGGAAGACGGACCGGGCGGCCATGGACTGCATCGATCCCGACAGGAGGGGGCAGGACTACGACAACTGGGTGTGGATCCGGGACGCGGAAAAGAATGCCCTGGTGGTGGGGACCCAGGCCCGGATCCTGTACCAGGATGCGGAGGGCCGTACACGGATCGCCCTGAAGTTCAACGAGATGGTCAGGAACGGGGAAATCGGGCCGGTCATGCTGGGACGGGATCACCACGACGTATCCGGGACGGACTCCCCTTACCGGGAGACCTCCAGCGTCAAGGACGGCAGCAACATCTGCGCGGACATGGCGACGCAGTGCTTCGCCGGGAACGCGGCTCGCGGGATGACGCTCTGTGCCCTGCACAACGGGGGCGGGGTCGGAATCGGGAAGGTCATCAACGGCGGGTTCGGGCTGCTCCTGGACGGTTCCGAAAGGACCGACGAGATCATCCGTTCGGCGATGATGTGGGACGTGCTCGGCGGGGTGGCCCGCAGGGCGTGGGGCCGCTGCCCCAACGCGGTGGAGGCCGCCGCAGAGGCGAACGGCCGGTACCCGGGAAGTTACCACATCACGCTGCCCTATGCCGCGGACGATGCCCTCGTGGCCGAAACGGTCGAAAAAGCCTGGAAACAGGGAAGAGAATAGGAGGGCATTACCATGACGGTACCATCGGACATCGAGATCGCGCACGCGTCGAAACTGCTGCCGATCGGGGAGATCGCGGCGAAAGCGGGGATCCCGGAGGAAGCGCTGATCCCCTACGGGAAGACGAAGGCGAAAGTGGACCTGAACTTCATGAAGAG